>Ga0315336_1000593_pt1 | contig 93788 bp, 63 predicted proteins | sample ASW5metaG_FD_204512 | JGI IMG/M metagenome (GOLD analysis project Ga0315336, IMG submission 204512) | Ammonia-oxidizing marine archaeal communities from Monterey Bay, California, United States - ASW #5 | ecosystem: Environmental > Aquatic > Marine > Intertidal zone | place: USA: California...
TGGCATTCGAGTTTGTGTGAAACCATTTGACCGGTGATCGTAGCCTTGCGGGCTGCTCGCTGGCGGGCAACGTAGCCCAGGCCGAAGTAGGAAACCAGCCCACACACTCCTGCCAGTTGTGCCAAGCCGGCCCACTGCGCTTCGCCGGGGTGTGATGAGGCCATTCCAATCAGAAAGCCACTCAATATCAGGATCGAGCTTTGGCTCAACAAGTGTGTCGCCGGAGCCGACTTCTTGCCCTCGGGATCGATGGCTTGGCTCGCGTCAGTTCGAGAAATCTTCATGTTCAAAATCTCCGCTTTCGTACCGGGGCATGCTCATTCCCGGTCCAGGAAGCCTGCCGCACAAGAAGCGACAGCGCGTAATCCGGTGTTCGAACGATTAGAAGTGGTCCCAAAACCCGGCGGTGATGGGTTCCGGCGCTTCAAGTTATGGGCTCCCGTCGCCCACCAGAGGGTTTGGGGACCACTTCCAACGGTATTCTCCAGCCCGAAACGTAGGTTCGAATCACGACGTTGTCAAAAAACCTCACGTATTGAACGTTGGTTTTTGGAAACCCCGCCCGTTGCATTTCGTAAGCGACGGTTATTCCGATTCGTCTCGGATTCTTTGATTCCGATTCAGCCGGTGCGAGAGCCGTAATCGCTACAATCGTGAGGGCGCACATCATTGCTGCACGCTCAGGAAGTGGGCATACTGGGCAAGGGTGCCTCTGAAAAATTGGTGGCACGCCGGGTCGGCAACGTAAAAACTTGCCTCCAAAAGACATCCGACGGCCAGCGTGTCTCCTGTGACGTTCGACGGTCAATGCCCCTCAATCGCTTCCCGTGGCAGCAAGGGGGATTCAAGCCGCACGAGTCGCACACAATTAATGGAATCGTTTGTCCGGTGAAGTTCGCTCTCGCACAACTCAATCCGATTGTCGGCGACGTCGCCGGCAACATACGGCTCATCCGCGCCGCGGCGACCGAAGCGCTCCGCGCAGGAGCCGACCTGCTCGTCACGTCGGAACTGATCGTCAGCGGATACCCGCCGAAAGACCTATTGTTGCGCGAAGGTTTTGTGCAGGCCTGCGACCGGGCCGTCGACGAGTTGGCAGCCAGTCTTCCGGCTGAAATCGGCGTTTTGCTCGGACATCCGACTTCGCGTTCGTTGCCTCAGGGGCGCGTTGCCAATGCCGCCAGTTTGCTGCACTGCGGAACGGCGAGCGCAACGGTTCACAAAACCTTGCTGCCGAACTACGACGTATTCGATGAACGGCGGTACTTCCGTCCCGGAAACGCGAATCGCCCGATCGAGTTTCGGGGAAAGCGTCTTGGTGTTCACATTTGTGAGGATGCGTGGTGGGGGCAGACTTCGACCTGGTATCACGACGAGCCTGTCGGCCGGTCCAACCCGGTCGCCGAACTCTGTTCCCAAGGCGTCGACGTATTGATCAACCTGTCGGCGAGTCCGTTCGAAATTGACAAGCCGAATCTCCGCACGGAAATCTTCACCCGCCACGTCGCCGAGCACAATGTTCCATTTGTGTTCGTCAATCAGGTGGGAGGCAACGACGACCTGGTGTTTGACGGGCACAGTATCGTATTCGACGCTCGAGGAAAAACCGTCATTCAGTTGCCGGGCTTCGAGTCGGAGATCGAACTCTGGGAAATGAACGATCACGGCCCGGGCCATGAGCCGACCGATGTTCCTTACGAATCAAACTTGCTCGACGCACTCGTGTTGGGGTTGCGCGACTACATGCGCAAGAGTGGTTTTACCGATTGCGTTCTGGGACTCTCCGGCGGGATCGACAGCGCCCTAGCCAGTTATGTGGCTGCGCGAGCGGTCGGTCCCAAGCACGTACACGCCTTACTAATGCCGAGTCGTTACAGCAGCGATCACAGCGTCGACGATGCGCGGCGACTCGCCAAAAACCTCGGCATCGACCACGAAGTCATCCCCATCGAGAGCATTCACGGCGCCTTCGAATCGGCGGACGTCGTCGGCCGGGAACTTGCAAACCAGCCGGCCGGGTTGGCCGACCAAAATCTTCAGGCCCGAATTCGAGGGGCACTGGTTATGGTTCGCAGTAACAGCAACGGCTGGATGGCGCTGGCAACTGGCAACAAAAGCGAACTCGCCGTGGGCTACTGCACGCTCTACGGAGACATGGTCGGAGGTTTTGCGGTGTTGTGCGACGTTTTTAAGCGCGACGTCTACGCCGTGTGTCGTTTCGTGAATGACACCCTCGAACAGCGGGAGGTCATCCCAGAGAACATCATTACCAAGACGCCCAGTGCTGAGTTGGCTCCGGACCAATTTGACCAGGATGTCCTGCCTGAATACGACCTGTTGGACGGGATTCTAGAGGGCCTGATCGAGCGTGAGGAATCGATCGCGACGCTCGCGCGGCGATTCCCCGAAGAAACCGTACGTTGGGTAACGCAGCGGCTCGATCGAAACGAATTCAAACGTCGGCAAATGCCACCGGGCATCAAACTTTCGAGCCGCGCTTTCGGCAGCGGTCGTCGCATGCCGATGGCCGCCAATTTCGAGACGACGTAGTGGGCGATCTTGGCTTGAGCAACCGGATACCAATCCGTGCTCGCAACCAAAACAAAAAACCGTACACTTGCCCAAACGGTTGGCGGGGCGTAAACGAATCGCGGTCCCGAGTCAGCGTGCAGTTCCGGACGCAACGAACCTCGACCGTCGCAAGACTGACAGCGTCGATCCGAATTCCTTCTCCCTGTGGGAGAAGGTTAGGATGAGGGCGAATAAGATGAAACGCCCCTCACCCCAGCCCTCTCCCAGGGGGAGAGGGAGCGAAAAAACAAAGTAAACACTCCGCTTCCGCCGGTTTGAAGGTGCCTGCCGCCGCGCGAAGAAAGAAAAAGTGGTCTCCATCTCAAATTGCGGAAACGGCTACCGCTCGCGCCACAGTATTTCGTCGTCGATTCCGAGATCCTGTTGCACAGCGGCGATGTCCTGACGAAATCGTTTGGCATCGACCGGGTAGCCCTTGGTCGGCTTGAGTCTGGGAACGTGTTCTGCCCAAAACTGGTTGAACAGCGTCATCGACAGCTCGCGGACGTATTTGGCGACCATCGACGCTAAAGCGACGGGAAGGTGCGCCTCGGCTTTCGTTTGAAAACGGATCGACGTTGCACCCACCCGGTAGCTGCTTAAGTGTGTCCCCTCTTCCATGCGGAAAATCATCTGACCGTCGACGACTTCGGCGAGCAGCATGTCGTAGCGGTTTCGCCCACCGTGTTTGTCTGCGATGACCAGCGCCGGCTGTGAATCCTCCGGGTTCCACACGCTCCGCAACAGCGCGAGACTGATGCGAGACAGCGTGATGCCCTTGCTGCCGTGCTCGCGGTTGAGTCGATTGAAGCGTTCGGTGAGCACGACGTCGCTACGGATCGCCTTCAATCGAATGCCATGATCCGCGCAGCAGTCATTCCAGCGAGCGACGGTCTCGTCCAGATGCGCCAGTGGGTCGACCTGCGGCAGGTCGAGATCGCGCCCGGCAAACCACGGCTCGCTATCGAGAGGAACCGCTGAGTCGCCCGCCAGTTGATCGCACAGCGCGCGGAAACTCGTTGCACGGTCACCGCACAGAGAGAGTCCGCTATGCACTCCGCGTTCGAGAGGACCGATGCCGCGTGCCGGAGAATACACTTGCTTCGAATCGGCAACGTGCAGTCGCGCCGGATCGTTCGACGGCGCCTGCGTCACAACGTTCGAAAACGCGCCCCAAAAATCGGTGTCGCGCGGTGCGCCGGGAACCTCCCACACCGTGACCGCAACGACCAACGGCCCCAGGTTGGGGCCGTAACCAGCCTCGTCCATTCCGATGACGATTCCCATTTGCGTCGGCTTCGTGCGCGTTGGTTTGTGTGGAGTGTCCTAACACCGTTGACTCAGCTCGTTGAGAACGTCGTCGACACTCGATCCGTCGTCCTGAAACCCTCTGTTGGCTCAAACGTAGGCTCGTTGTCCAGCGTCGATTTCGCCCCACAGCCGGGTCTCAGGATGGGTTCTACTTCGCACGGGATACTGCGGTCAATCGAAGCGGATCAGCCCGAACGTCTCCGGGCGCGGCACTTTCGATGCCGGTTGCGTCCAGCTTTCCAGACCGACGGCCGGTATGACGCGGTTGATTCCAACGGCCCAGGCCGCACCAGGCCTGGGAGGACGCGGCGCGAGCTGCGCGAACGGAATCGCGGCTTCGACGCGCCAGTGTGTCTTGTCGGCTGTCATGGCGACATACCACTGCGGATTCCAAGACTCATCGCCCCAGCAGGCTTCGCGCGTCCAACCTCGTTGATCGATGTTCAACTCATAATACGTTGCGTAGTCACGGTCGACGTCGATGAACAGGTTGACGCGATCGAAGTTTGCCAAGTCGGCATCGTGCGTGCGGCCCGCCAAGACGGGCGCGTCGTCGGGCGTTCCGGCGACACGGGGTATGCTCGCGGCAAGGTACAGAAAACTGCCGTCATAGGACAGCATGCAGATTGCCGCCGCACCTGAGGCGATCGACTCACCGTCAGCAGCCAGCAGACGAATTTCATCCGCCTGCTGCCAACATTCGTCTCCTAGCACGCCGTCGAGGTAAGGTGGTTTGACGGCGCGGCGGCATTTTGTCAATGACTTGGGTGGCTGATCGTACGGTCGAAGCAACCACAGTTCGCTATCGGCGGTCTGTCTCCACGGGTCTTCGGGCGAGAGTCGTTGGCTGTGGCGATAGACCCCGTCAGACAATCGCCCCTTGCCTCGCTGCCGCAACAACGACGCGATCGGAAACTGGATGCCCGGCGTGCGGAAGAACTGGGGCGATTTTCGACGAATCAGCGTTGCCATCTTGAGCGCCTGGTCGTGCCAGTTGCGAACGGTTCCCTGTCGCCATTCGTCGTTCGGCCCGATCTTGAGCCGACCTTGCTGTTCAGCGGTCGTGACCGGATCAGATTGGAGATCCAGCACTTGAGCATCCTGCGACGAGGGGTCGGATTGGGCGTTTTGAATGGCTCGTTGAATGCGGGAGAGCACGGCCGCTCTGTCGGTGACCACTGTCTTCTGGCTCACCTGCACTTGCTTGGCCCGCTGCCAAGTCGGCTCGACGCCCACCCAGAGTTGCAACAATTGCCGCATCGCATCGAGGGTCGCCGGTTCATTGGGAAACCTCTCGATCGTCTCGACGTAAGTTGCCTCGGCGAGATCCCAGCGTGACTTCGTCCGGTAGTCGTTGGCGAGCCGAACGAGTTGCAGGGCCGCGTCGTCGTCGGGCATACCGGTCGTAATGTAATCGAGATGCGCGAGTAGTTGCCCGCTGTGCCGGTCATCGCCGAGAAAATTCTCGGTATACGCTTGGAAGTGTCTTTGTTTTTCAGCGAGTTTGCGTCGAAATTCGTCGTCGCGCTCGTCATAGGAAACCGACGGGCGGCGGGCGTCGCTTCCCGGAGTGAGGTGCAGACCTCGAAAGAATCCACCCACCGTCAAACCGGTTTGGGAAATCTCAGAGGCCGACGTATCGACCACGGTCTGGTAGGCTTCACGCATCGCCGTCTGACGCCCCAACGCCGACAACAAAGCATACGACGTCGCCGAAACGTTCTGCACCGATTTGCCCAGTCGAGGCAAGTATTCGTGAGGGTCGACGTGCGACTGTCCGGTGCTGCCCTGTGGCAATCGCATGATCACCCTGTTCACCTGCCAGGGCTCGAGGGCGGCCAATTGCTGTTGTTCGATGAAGAACGCGGGATCGGCGGCTTGTTTAACGGCCAGTTCGATCGCCTCCTTCACGAGAATCGTCGTCGCATCATCGGCCGGCGGTTGATCGATTATGACGATGCTCGGCCTCCAGGTCCGCAGACTACAGACCAAGCGCCCCAAAAACGCCTCGCGAAGCCGACCATCCGTGCGACTGTTCCACTCGGCGATCAATCGGTCGCGGTTTCGGTCGAGCCCGGGAATCGATACGGGCAACTGCCACCCAATTCGGCTCGCCGAGCCACCGGCTTTCACGACTGCTTCGTTCAATCTGAGGTCTTGGTCGAATTCGGCGTGACCTTCCGAGCCGACGTCGCGACGAGTGGGCAACAACACAACGCTACGATATCCTCGTTCACCCGATTCCTTGGCCAGCAGATTGAACGACACGCGACTGGCATGTCCGTGAACGGCCATCAGCGCCGAACGCCTTTGCCCGCCACGTACGGCGGCCCAGGTGTTGCCGCCGTCTTCGGTTCGTAAGATCATTCCCAACGCGCCGACCGCCCAGCCGCGTGATTCATCGGCGAACTGTAGCGAGTGGATTGGAACCGTTTGACCTGTTAATTGTCGCGTCCATGTGTGACCGTTGTCCGGCGTGTGCCAGACGACGCTTCCGGGGTCACCGGCGATCCAAGCCTGCGGGCCCTGTTTCGCCACGGCACGAAAGTCGAACGCGTCGCGCACGTCATGTGGGAGCCTTTTCGGAGGATCTTTCCAAACGAGGCCGCCATCGGTCGTACTTCTCACCAGCCCACCGTCACCGACCAGCCAGCCGGAAAGCGTCGAGTCAAGACATACCCCGCGCATGCCGCGTAAACTCGCTTGATTCAATCGGGACGGCAAGATCTTCGTGTTGCCAACCAGTGAGGTTTTCCCTCGGAGACCGGCCAAGACGCCGATCACGCCGGCACGATTCAGGACAAAATCAGCCGTTCGCCAACCAGTGTGTCGCTTGCCGCCGAGCGGCTCCCACGTCTGCCCGCCATTGTCCGATCGCATGACGCCGGTTGGAAAGTCGCCCGATGATTCGCCGACGGCGATACCTCGCTTCAAGTCGAAGAACTCGATGTCATGCAGTTGGGGAAGTTTACCAGCGGCGAACTTCTTCCAGGTCGTTCCGCCGTCGTTTGTAAACAGAATGGTTCCCAACCCTATCCGCGTATGGGGCACGGTACTGCCGCCGACAATCCAGCCAACGCGATCGGTCAAGAAGCAGATGCTGCGGAACGAGTCGTCAACGCCGGTGGTGATCAACGTCCAGTTTAAGCCGCCGTCGGTCGTCTTCCACACGACGCCGTGATCACCGGCGGCCCAGCCTAGGTTCTTTCCAACGAAATGCACGGCGTTCAGCCCGGCATCGTCCTGTGTCGGCGTTGGTTTGGTTGACGACGGTGTCAGATCGAGCTTCTCGGCGCATCGGCCAACGTCAACATTCCAGTGACAGCATGCAGTGACGAGTATCGCGGCGCACAGTCGTGTGAGCGGTGGTCGTCCGTGACTCGTCGTCATAAGTCTCTCCGGCGTGCTGTGATGGAAAACTGTTCGCGGGCCAATTTCTCATCGCCGCGGCGGTGATCGACGGGAACGTCCAGATTGGGGCGGGAATTCTAGCGAAAACCGCGAAACTGGGGAGGCCGAGATCTCGCCTCAGGCGAGCCGTCGCCCGGCGAACTCTGCCCCTTAAGCAAGTTCCTAAGATTTGTCTAGTCAGCCACTTACGGTAAACAGTCGTCGCTGTGGCCGCATACAAATTTGTTGAGCGATTATTGGCCGGCTCAGCTGCGTTCGAAACGCACGCAGTACACCTGTGGCAGCACGTTCGAAATCGTGATCCACGAATCACCACCGTCTTCGCTAATCCATAGGCCACCCGTCGACGAGCCCATGGCCAGGCGATCGCCCGTCGCGTCGACGTCGAGGCCGTGGCGGAAGACGATGTCGTAGCAGTCCTTCTGCGGCAATCCGTCGCGCAGAACCTCAAACGACTCACCGCCGTCTCGCGTGCGTGTGACAACGAGTTGCGCGTCGACCGGAACGCGACATTCGTCGCTCACGCCCGGCACGAACCACGCCGTCTGCGGATCGCGCGGATGCGCGCAAACGGCGAACCCGAAGGACGACGGCTGGGCGGTTTCGATTTCCGTCCAGCTTTCTGCGCCGTCGATCGAGTGAAAAATTCCGTTGTGATGCTGAATCCACATCACGTCCGGGTTGGCGTGACTATGCGCCAGACGGTGCGCATCTTGGATGTTGGGATTGTTTACCAAGTTCGGTGGCAGGAACGTCGCACGCAGCCCGTCGCCCCGGCAAGCCCACGACTGCCCACCGTCGCGAGTCACCCAGACGCCTCCACAGGAAATCGCGATCGACACATGTTGACTATCGCGGGGATCGACGTTGATCGAGTGGATTCCCGGATCGTCTTTCCCGCCGCCGAACCACTCCATGCGCTCCTCACGATTCCAGAGCGATTCGACCAACTGCCAACTCGAGCCCGCATCGGTCGAACGGAACAGCCCTCCGGGAATCGTGCCCGCCCACAATAGCCCCGGCTCATCCGGACCGCCGGCTTCGAGCGCCCAGAGTTCCGAGAGACTCGCCGGCTTCGTGTTGGGTCCGCCCTCCGGCACAAACGGACCAGTTCCAAACTCGGCTCCCTGGGGAAAGACCGGTACGCTGCATTCCTCCCACGATGTTCCTGAGTCGGTAGAACGATGAAGCTTAACGCCAAAGTGCCCCAGCGTGAGCGCCACGTAGAGCATTCCGTCGCGCGGGTCTTGCAGAAACATCGTAGCCGGTTCCGCCAGAAAGTCGACGCGGACCTGTTCCCAGCGCTTCGATGCGCGTTCGAACGTGAATAACCCCTTGCGAGTGCCAACATATAATCGGTCGCTCATTGCATGTCCCTCGCCAATTGTATGGGAAACCGATACGCGACTGCCAAATGCGAGCCGGGCCGTTATGAATACCGTTCAACCGCCCGAGAGCGCCTGCATCACGAAGATTTCACTCTCATCGCCGACCGCGTCGCTAAGCTGCTCGCGATCGGAAATCATTTTGTCATCGACAAACACCATGACGTGCTGACGGAGCCTCGCTTGATCATCCAACACGTAACCGCGCAGGCGCGGGTTGTTTTCAAAAACAGCGTCGAGCGCCTGCCGCACGTCGCTTGCGTCGACGTCTTGTGTAGGGCAATCGACATGTTTTTTGAGATGGGGAGTGAAATGAACCCGCGGCACGGCAATGCCCACTGTATCATGACAGGCGACTCGTCGAAGTCATGAGTCTATCATCACACTACCGGCGCAGCCACTCGTCGGATGTCGCGAACGACTAAGCAGAGAGACGTCAGGTGCGTTACGTTAGCCGAAGCCGTTTTCGAGCGAAGTGGAGCGCATCGACCAAGGCATCGACTTCGGACGTGGTGTTGTAGAAGGCGAAGCTGGCACGCGTCGTCGCAGAGACGCCAAGCAGGTCGTGCAGAGGCATCGTGCAATGATGCCCATGCCGTACGAAGACTCCCTTACGATCGAGCAGCACGGCGAAATCTTGCGGGTGCGCGCCGTCAACGCTGAAGCTGACGATGGCTCCCTTGTGCGCAACGTCCGGTCCGTGAATTGTCAGGCCGGGTACATCTGTGAGCTTTTCGTGTGCGTAGCGTAGCAAGTGTGTCTCGTGTTCGTGTATGGCGGGAAAACCGATCTTGGTGACGTAGTCGACCGCCGTGCCCAGCGCGATGGCTTGGGCGATCGGCAGCGTGCCCGCTTCGAACTTGGCCGGCAGAGCTGCCCATGTCGAATGGTCTTTATAAACACGATCGATCATGTGTCCGCCGCACAAGAATGGGTCCATGGCTTCGAACAATTCGCGGCGCGCATACAACACGCCGACGCCGGTCGGCCCGTAGAACTTGTGGCCTGAAAACGCGAGGAAATCGACCGCCGGCGCCGTCACGTTCACCGGCCCGTGCGGCACGCTCTGGGCGGCATCGACCAGTATGAGCGCCCCGCACTGGTGGGCTTTTTCCGCGAGCGCGTCGATGGGGTTGATCGTTCCCAGCACGTTGGACATACCGGTCACTGCGATGAGTTTTGTCTTTTCGGTGAGCACATCGTCGATTTGGTCGAGATCGAGACGGCCGTCATCGGTCAGCGGAATGTATTTGATCGCCGCACCTTTCTCGGCGGCAATCTGTTGCCACGGCACGAGATTGGCATGGTGTTCCATCTCGTTGAGAACGATTTCGTCGCCCGGCTCAAGAAACCGGCGACCCCAGGCGTTGGCGACGAGGTTGATCGACATCGTTGTGCCGGACGTGAACACAATTTCTTCCGGCTCAGCGGCGCCGATGAGTTGTTGAATGCCGGTTCGCGCCGCCTCGAGTTCGTCGTCGATCTGTGCACCAAACTGATAAACGCCGCGATGCGCGTTGGCGAAGTAATTCTCGTAGACCTCGGCTTCTTTCTCGATGACGATCCGAGGCTTCTGCGCCGACGCGCCATTGTCGAGATAGACCAGCGGAGAACCGTTGGGCAACGGCTTATGCAGAATGGGGAAGTCGTCGCGTATGGCGTCGACGTCCAAGAGAGTCTTATCGGTGGTTTCGGTCATGAACGGGTGCGGGTTCTTGAGCCGTGCGATCTTTTCACGAACTGCGTTTTCGGGACGAAAAGCGCCGACAAGTTGTCGTTAGTATTGCACTGCTAATGAGCGGCGAGTTGCCGAATTCAGGCTGCTTGTTGTGCGATGCGGCGAACACGTTCGACCATTCCGAACAGGCCATTCTTGCGGGCCGAGCTGAGGTGGCGGTCGAGTTCCAGGCGAGTGAAGATCGCTCGAATGTCGATTTCGAGAATCTGTGCCGGCGTTTTACCAGAAAAAACGGCAAGAAGTACGGCGATCAATCCACGTACGATCATCGCATCGCTATCGGCGATGATCTCGATCGTCGGATCACCGTTGTGAGGCCCACGGGCAATCAGCCAGACATTGCTCTGGCAGCCGTGCACCCGGTTGGCTTCCGTCTTTTGCTCTTCTGGAAACTCGGGAAGTTCAAATCCGAGATCGATCAGAAAGTCGCACCGCGCCTCCCAGTCACCGAGCTCTTCAAACTCCTCATAAATGTCGTCAATCGTCATGGAATACGTCGGACTCAACGGGATGTATCCTAAAACTTGAATTCAACACGGAAACGACGGCCGGTTGCACAAGGCCGCCTAAGATTATTCTAGGCGAAGCCCGACACCATTCCAATGCAGCTCATTTGTTGCCGCCGTTGATGCTTTCACCCGGCTGGCTTGTCGCTGTTGGAATCGCTCCGACCCGCGCAAAGTGAGCGAGAGGGCTCGTCCGCTATTATAGAACTTCGAGCGTGGGCATGCTCGGCGTTTCCAACAGCGTGCGGGCAATTTGCATCGCCGTTTGCTCGCAGACATTCATCAGAGGGCCGCGTGCCGGGCTGTCTTCAGCAAACAGCGCGGCGATGTCGCCGGAGTCGGTCTTGACGCGAATGTCGGCTTCGATGGGCACCTCGCCCAGGAAGGGGACGCCCATGTCCTGGGCCTTTTGTTTCGCCCCCCCTCGTCCGAATACGTCGCCGGTCATGTTTTCGACAATACCGAGCACGGGGATGTTCACTTGCTGAAACATGCTGATGGCCTTAACGGCGTCCAACAAGGCGACCTGTTGCGGTGTGCAAACAATCACCGCGCCGGCCAAACCAACCGACTGCGAAAGCGAGAGCGAAACATCCCCTGTTCCCGGCGGCATGTCGATGATCAGATAGTCGAGAGGACCCCATTCGGTTTCCTTGAGAAACTGCGTAATCGCCCGGTGCAGCATCGGCCCGCGCCAAATGACGGCTTTTTCCGGCTCGACGAAGAAGCCCATCGAAATGATCTTCAAGCCGTCGGCGACAATGGGTTCGATTCGCTGATAGGGCTCGCCCTTTTCATTCGTCCGTTCGACGGCTGCGGGCCGTTCGGTGGTGACACCGAACATATGCGGAATGCTTGGGCCGTAGACGTCGGCGTCCATCAGCCCGACCGATGCGCCATGTTCTTTGAGGCCGTATGCCAAACTGGACGCGACCGTGCTCTTGCCGACACCTCCTTTTCCACTGCCGACCGCAATCACGTTTCGCACTTGCAGACCGATCGCTCCGCCGACGTTTTTCCCCTTGACGTCAGCGGTGAATTCGACGTTGAGCGTTGCGCTCGGCCAACGGTCGGCGATGGCGGCTTGAAGCGCCTCGGCGATGCGTTCCCGTTTCGGATACGCGGGCGTCGGCAACTCGACTTGGACGTCGACTTGGCCATCAGCGCTGACGGAAAGCGACTTGAGCATGTTCAAATCACCGAAACTGCGGCCGATTTCAGGATCATGAATGGAACTGAGCTGTTCAAGCGCATCGGTCTCGGTGAGTTTTTCGTCGGCCATTGAGTTCAAATTCTTTCGTCGTGTTAAGGTTTCGTCGTGTGTTGTCTTTACGTCAGCTTGCTGCACATCATGCTTAACGACCGACGAGCCACTGGCGTTGGCACAATCGAGCTAAGCCGATTCCCGAATTGAAATCGGGTAGAAATGCGACGGCACCCAACTCCCGCAACGCCCACTCCAGCCCCGCGCTCCATGCCGAACCGATGGCGATCACGGGGATCGAAGGCCACCGCCCGGCGAGTTCGCTCAGTAACTGCAAACAGGCGGCTGGGGCCGCGTCGACGTCGAGCACGCCAACTGGTAAGGTCAAGCCGTTCAGGCGATTACGAAAATCGTTTATCGAACGGCACGCCATGACCTGCACCGGTTGACCAGTGAACTGTCGCATCAGTTCGGGAGCCAATCGCGGTCGATTTTCGAAAACGAGCACCTTGGAACTCACTGCGAACCCCTCACCGAGCGGCCATCACACCAGAAACAAATTCTAGGCAGGCCGCCACTCCAAAACAACTTACGCGGCAGGCTTGCCAGTGATCTGGCAGCGATTTAGGCTGTCGGCACACGGCTTCGAACAGACGTTGGTCATACCGGGCCGCCGGCTTTCTCAAGACCCCGTTCTTGCATACTGCTACTCTTGAAAATACCGGGTCAATGTCGCCCGTCAGAGGTCTTGAGACCACATGACGATGGGAAATGGCTAACAAATGTCGAATTACGCGACGCGGCTGCACAACGCGATCAAACAAAAGGGAACACCGGCGCTCGTCGGGCTTGATCCTCGTTTCGATCGGCTGCCTAAACCAATTCTTGCCAAAACGAACGTCGCAAGCGCGGCCGACCAGAATTCGCGGATTGCGGCCGCGTTCGAGCACTTCTGTTTCGGAATCATCGACGTCGTCGCGCCGTTGGTGCCGGCAGTTAAGCCTCAAGCGGCTTTTTTTGAAGAACGTGGACCGGCGGGAATGCTTGCTCTAGCGCGGGTCATCCGGCGGGCGCGCGATGCCGGCCTGTTGGTCATCTGTGATGCGAAGCGAGGCGATATTGGATCGACGGCCGAGGCCTACGCGCGGGGGTATCTGGCCGGCGAAGACCCAGACGCCGCCGCTTGGGCCGCCGACGCGCTGACGGTGAACCCCTATCTTGGCACTGACACGCTTGAACCGTTTGTGCAGGTTGCCGTCGAGCGCTCAGCGGGCATTTATGTGCTCGTCCGCACGAGCAACCCGGGAGCGGGCGCATTTCAAGATCGGCTCAGTGGATCGGATCGGGATGACGGTCCGCGACCCATCTATCGACACGTGGCCGCGGCCGTCGAACCGCTGGCGGCCCGTACTACCGAAGGCGACGCGTTTGGTGCCGTTGGCGCGGTTGTGGGTGCGACGTACCCCCAAGAACTCGCGGAACTCAGGCAGGCCATGCCGCACGCACCGCTATTGGTACCCGGCTATGGCAGCCAGGGCGGCGCCGCCGCCGACGTCGCGGCGGCATTCACCGCTGACGGGTTGGGCGCCCTCGTCAATAGCTCGCGGGGCATCAACTTCGCCCACTCTGCTGAACCGTACTCCGAACAATTCGGCGACGATCGCTGGCAACAGGCTGTCGAAGCGGCCACGAAACAGATGATCGCCGATCTGGCGGCGGGGACTCCCGCCGGACAGTTGAAGCCGGGAGGCGATGAGTGAGCCGTCCATATGCGCATGAAAATCGCGGGTCTGATGGCATCATTCGTCCGGCCGAAGTCGATCGCCGCTAGATCCCGTTCGGGATAACTGTGGCGGCTATCGGACGTTTCTTGGTCTTTGTAGAGAGGCTCTACGCCGCCAGAACCCGCTACACGTAGACCAAACGCGCTCTAGAATGGCAGTGCGGAATCTCGGTAGCGTTTCGACAGTTAGGTTTCACCAACAAGGGTATTTAGGGGAGCCTGCGTGGAATTGGTCCATTGATGTGCGAAAGCAACGGGCGCGAAGTATTTGAAAAAATCTCGCCGAGCTGAGTGACGTTTTTGCAAAACGGCGTGAGAGACGCACGGGATTCGCACCAGAGCCACGTTCAAGGCGCGAGAATTCGCAACTCTAGTTTATCAAAGTGGATAGGGTGATGACGACAGGGCGTCTGCGAGCCGGGCGGGCTTCCTTTGCGGGACGGCTTCGATTTGGCACCGCATGTGCAAGTACAGTGGCGGGGCTGGCGCGGTGCCCACGGTAGTGGTATGCTGCTGGCGCGGGTGACGGCCCTGCTCATATTGCCATAAAATGGAAAACTGTGGATAATCCGCCCCCGTTTTATTGGAGCTGGGCGGACATCCGTTGAGACGGCATGACAAAAAACATTTCACGTGACCCGTATCGATAGGGATCGATCGAAAAAGAGAAAATGGAGCAAGGGATGATTATGAGAACGCAGTTGGTTTTGACCGTGGCGGTCGTGTTTGCAGCGTTGGGCGGCGTGGCAACAGCCGGTGACGTGAAGTCGGGGCTTGCGCTTGGCGACTTCCCGGACGCGTTCGAGGTCAAAGACGTGACCGGCCCCGAGAAGGGAACGAGTTTGTGTTACCGATGCCGTTACGGATCGCGGCCGACTGTCAGCATCTTTACGCGAAACATCGACGCCAATCTGGCTCATCTCGTCAAACAGATCGATGCGCAGGTCGGTAAGAACGGCGAGAAAGGCATGAAGGCGTTCGTCATCGTGCTCACAGACAACCCGAAAGCCGCGGAACAGAAACTCAACGACATCGCGAAGAAGAATGGAATTATGCATGTTCCGCTGACGATTTTCGAAAACAGCACGGGCCCGAAGGGGTACAAAATCTCCAAAAAGGCAGACGTGTCGATCATGATGTGGGTGAAGAACGATGTAAAGGTCAATCACTCGTTCGGCCGCGGTGAACTTGACAAAAAGAACATCCAGGCCATCGTCGAGAACACGCGAAAAATTCTCAACTGAACTCCACGGTGGCCGCATTCGCGGACGATCATCGGTCGACGCGAACGGGTGGCGAAAACACAAAGACAGAGGAACGTAGCGGCTCGTCGGAATTCCGGCGGGCCGTTGCCGTTCTTTGTCGTGTCTCGTTTCGCGCGGGCAAACCCCGAGGCACGGTAGCGGCGGGAGCCGTCATTCGCACTCGGCTACAGCGAGTCGAGATAGGTAAGCACGTCTTCAAGCGGCCGAACGTCTGAGAAACGGGCTTGAACGTCGAACAGCGTAAAGACGTGTGTCAACGCAACGCGGTCACCGACACAGTCGCTGATGATGGTCGGAAGAAACCGCAGGCTCTTGGCATCGGTTGCCGTTGCCCGAATACAGGCACTCGTTGTACAGCCTGTGATCAACAGCGTGTCAACTTGTTGCTGGATTAAGTATCCGGCCAGGTGTGTGCCGGCAAAGGCGCTGGCACTTTCCTTCTCGATGACGTAATCCTGCGGCTGCGGGGCGACGCGTTCGTCGATCTCAACGGCGCGCCGATCCCACTCACGAAACTGGGGCGACGAATCGGCGGCCGTCTTAAACGGCTGATCGCCGGTTTCAGGACGGTAGGGGCTTGTGGTGTATATGATTGGAACAGCTTTCAAGCGGGCCGCCTCGAGCAGCGCCTGTGTGTTCCGAACAGGTTCGTCGAGCCGTCGGCTCCCGCCTGCATAGGAGTCGTCGGTCCACCCGTACGCGAAGTCGACGACGACGATCGCAGGCTTTTTACCGAAGCCGAGCTGCCCTTGAAAGATCCCCCGTTGCTTGTAATAAGCATCGATACCTGCCAGAGCGTCTGACAGATATCTTTCGGCAACCTCGTCGGTGTTTTCCATGGTTTGACGTTCCCTGCACTCCAGCAGCCCGGCCAATGCGATCGGGACTGGTGGGACTGATGCAAATGGGACTGATACTGTGTTGGTCTGCGAAATCGATTATGCTTGAGGTGAATCAGCCAGTCAATGACGTGAAGCGGTGAGGTGTCTGGGCCGCGAGCAATACGTTTCGAAGCAGCCCATTCGGCCGACAGGGGAGCAGCGGGATGAATCGCAATCGATTTCGATCGACAGTGATCGTCGTCTGCGTGCTTTCCTGCGCGCGTCTGGGGCCGGCGATCGTACAGGCACAAAGGCTTCGATCAACCTCGCAGCCTACGAAATCGCAGACGGTCTCGAAAGTCGAGTTGAACCGGTCGGCAATGAAGGCTTTCGAGCAGAGCCGGGCCGCCATCGCAAACGGCGAATTCGAACGTGGGCTCAACGTCTTACAGCGCCGTTTTCTCGACGGCCACGAACGTCCTGACACGAACGTGGTTCACTCGCCCAGCGAGGATTACTTCGTTGATCAGAAGATGTCGTTGAGTCTGAAACAAGCTGCCCTGGACTTAATTGCCGGTCTCCCGCCGGAAGGTCGGCGGATGTACGAACAACTGTTCGGGATCGTCGCCCGCCAGATGCTGGAAGCAGCCGTCGACTCGCGAGACGTTCGGGCGCTTGAGGATGTTTCACGACGTTACTTTCATACGCAAGCCGGCTATGAAGCGACTTACCGCCTCGGTACTCACCATCTCGATCACACAACCCCGCTGCAAGCAGCGCTCTGTTTTCAACAATTGGTGGGGCAGTCCCAAGCAGTCTCGCGCTGGGAACCGATGCTTTCCCTCAAGTTGGCGCTGTGTTGGTTGCGTGCCGGTCTGGACGAACGAGGCGTCGACGTCCTGTTGAAGTTGAAGGAATCAAGCCAAGATGGAGACATCGTATTGGCTGGCGAGAACATCGCACTTTTTGAGAATGAGAACGAAGCGCTCGTGTGGTTGGTCGAGGTCCTGGGACAACAGCCGAGCCGACCACAAGTTGTGAATGAAGAATGGCCCGTCGTGCGAGGCAACGCGGCCCGTAATGCGTCGAATGCTCCCGCCGTACCCGTCTGGGATTCCGCGTGGAGACAATCGACCGTGCGGCAACCGGACCATTTCGACGCCGGGCTGCACGATTCACTCAGCGCATTTGTTGAGCAACTCGACAACGAACGTACCACTTCGCGATCGGCGAGTCTGCCCGTTTCTCAACCGCTCGTCGTCGGCCAAAAAGTCATCTTTCGGTCAATTGACCGCATCAAGGCAGTCGACCTCCAGACGGGCGAGCTGTTATGGGAATCGGCGATTGTCGATCCCGTTTTCGAAAGTCTCATCGGATCGGTAGACCACAATGTTCCGCTGGGGATTCATTCCAACGAGTTGAACTTGCGATTATTGACTTCGCAGCGCCTCTGGGAGGATCTCGCTTATGGAACTCTTAGCAGCAATGGTGAGACGGTTTTTGCGATCGAGGACGTCAGTCGCTCAATGCTCCCGACTCATCAACCTGGTTTTCGTGCGATTCGACAGAATCAGGCGCAGCCCGCTTTCAACAAGCTTGTGGCCCACGACCTGGCGACCGGCCGGGTGAAGTGGGAGGCCGGAGGAGCCCGGAGCCAGCATCAACTTGATGTGGCGGGCACCCATTTTCTGGGTTCACCTCTTCCCGTTGGCGAAACGCTGTACTGTATTGTTGAAGTGAGTTCCGAACTGCAATTGATGGCTCTCGATTCGAAAACGGGACAGCGGATATGGTCGCAGTCGCTAGTGCTGACGAAGATCCCGCTGTCGATTGATTCGTCACGGCGACTGGCCGGGCTGAGCCCTTCGCTGCAAAACGGAATTCTCATCTGCCCGACTTCCGCCGGTACGGTCGTCGCGATCGACCTCGCGCGTCGGCAGTTGCTATGGGGATATCAATACGACTCGGTCGCCAACACTCCATACAATCGGTTTGGGCTGCCGATTGGTATCTCGCCGAGCGGAAGCCTGCACCGCGGGCGTGGATGGGCTGATTCGACGGCGATCATCAAGGATGATGCGGTATTGATCACGCCGCGCGACTCGGAAAAACTTCACTGCCTAAACTTGTTTGATGGAAAAGTCCGCTGGAAAAAGCCTCGCGGCAGCGCGCTGTATCTCGCCGCCGTCTTCGACGAAAAGGCCGTGCTGATCGGGGAAGCGGCAGTCGAGGCTTATCGTTTGCGTGATGGTGAACCCGCCTGGAAGAAACCTGCGCCGGTCACGATGCCCTCCGGTCGTGGGTTTCGGTCCGGATCGTTGTATCATTTGCCGCTTTCGACTTCGGAAGTGGCAACGATCGATCTGAGCGCTGGCCGAGTATTGGCTCGCTCACCTTCGCGAACCGGTGCGGTCTCTGGAAATATGGTGACCGCAGGCGGGGTCATTGTCACTCAGACGGTCGACTCGATCTCGGCGTTCCGCAGCCTGGACGCGATAAAGTCACAAGTACTGGCGAAATTGAAGGCATCGCCCCAGGACGCGCAAGCGCTGACACTTCGAGGCAAGATGCGCCTGCATCAAGGCGACGAAAAAGGGGGCCTGGCTGATTTGTGGGCGGCCATCGAACACGGGGCCGGCCGCGAGGCCGAAAATGCCATTGTTGCCGCACTGATTGATGGTCTGCGATTCGATTTTGCAGCGTACCGCGGGGCTGCGGATGAAGTACGCAAATTAATCCACGACTCCCACCGACACAGGGAATTTCTTCAGCTGTATGCGGAGGGCCTTCAAAGTGTCGGTGATCACGCCGAGGCTTTCGACACGTATCTCGCTCTCGCAAATTCAACGGATCGCCCTCGCGCAATGCAAGACGTCAGCCCGTCCTGGGGTGTTCGGGAGGACCGCTGGATCCGTTATCGAATGGAGAGCACCTACCAAAACGCGTCTGTTTCCCAGCGGAATCAGATCGATGAAACACTCGCACAACTTATCGTGGATGTCGGCGAGCAGGACGATATCCGCCGTACTCGCTGGATGACGAGTTGCCTCGACCGTTTTCCATTCGCACAGCACGCGCGAAAGCGGCTCGTCGAGTTACTCGACCCGGCCGAGCATGCACTCGAGTTGGAACATTATCTTCGGCGGCTGCACGATTCGTCTGACACGCAAACGGCTGCGACCGCAACCGCTCGACTGGTTCGACTGCTGCGCGTGCGACGTCATCACGAACGTACGCATGGATTGATCGAGGAACTTCAGGAAAAGTGGGGCAAAGTCGTTTGCCTTGATGGAAAGACCGGTAATGAGTTGGCCACCACCTGGTTGGCCGAGGAACTCATTCCACGACGCCTGTCGTCCGCATCCGAGTGGCCCCCAACGCAGTTTGAGGCACGATTCACGGAGCGAACGGTTCAGAATCCCAGTTCCGTTTTCCCACTCAGAGTCGACGGTCCTCGTGGGCCGGTCTTCGAGTATTGGTCGTTCGAGTTGAACGGCGATCAATCGTCGCTCATTGCGCGCGACGGAAGTGGCGTCGAGCGCTGGAAACTGGCCATTCCACGATCGCCTGGCGCCCCCGAAGGGTTCTTCAATGGTTATGTTCGCGTGCATGGCCACGTCCTCATGCTCGCGTTGCCCGACAAGATGTTCGTCATTGATACGCTGACCGACAACGGCGGACCACATATCCTATGGAGCCGCGAACTGATTGATCCCGCTGCGCTCGCTTCGATGAGCCGCGATCAGTTCAGGACCAATGTCGTCTTGCCGGGCGGTGGGCAACAATTCCGGACCTATCCCCGCTCCCGTTCCGCCTACGGTACGGCTGGCTTCATCGCCGATTCGTATGTCTGTTATCAAATTGGCTCGGTATTGACTGCCGCCGATCTCATTACCGGAGAAACCCTGTGGGAGCAACACGGGATTCAGTCGCGGAGCTACGCTTTCGGCGACGATGAGTATCTATTGGTCGTTTCCCGAAACGCGAAAACGGCGACGGTTCTTAGGGCCGGCGACGGCAAATTGATCGAAAGGCGGCCGTTTCCGGTCGGATCGACGCGGATTCTCACATTCGGCCGAAACATCCTCACGCGCCACCGGCCCCGCGACGAGGCGGGAAACACCTCGAATGTATTGACGGGAACCGACGTCGTCACCGGAGAAATCCTCTGGGAGCAGGAATTTCCCAACGGTTCTCAGTTTGCCATTGTCAAAGGTGATGAGTTCGCCGTATGGGAGCCGTCAGGGCGGTTCACCATTATTGCAATTGATGATGGTGAGTCGCGACTCGAAGCGGCGGTGCAGCCAACAAAAACGTTAGAGGGGTTTACCGTACTGCGTTCGCAGGACCAGTACCTGGTTTTTTCCAACGATCCGAATCGACGGCAACGTGTCCGCCACGGAGTCTCTGCGACCATGAGAAAAGTGCGTGTCGGTGGAAACGCTTACGGATTTGATCGAGCGAGCGGTCGCAAGTTGTGGACAACACGTCTTGAGAAACAGGAGTTGTCTCTAAGTCAACCAGCGAACCTGCCCCTACTGACTTTTACCACTCGAACCCGAATCGTGGCCGGTTCAGCGGGGCGACGCGTACATCAGCGGTTCGTGCTCGCGGCTCTGGACGTGCGAAACGGTCGCGTCGTGTATTGGCGCGAGCAACACGAATCGTTGGGTACCTTCCGCACCGACATCGACGCGGACCAGCAAACGATCATTCTGAACTTCGATCACGCCATGATCGAATTCACTCCGACCAAGGTTCCCCTCTCTGAGCCCCTGGAGACTCAGGAGGAACGGTCCGATGCGGGCGCGCCCAATGAAGCCCCCGCTTCAAAGCCCGGCCCGACGCGTAAGCCTTCGTCAGACGACAAGCCCTAGAAATGATCGCTGGCCCCGCCGTCACGACCGAAGGGGCTCACATCGCATTTGATGCAAACTGCGCATTTTCCCGTACTCGGGCCTTGTCTTGGGTGAATTCGCCGGTCAAACTGGGAATCAGACTGGTGACGATGCCACTTTTCGTTTCGTGAGTCGACAGGCTTCTCCGCTGGGGCGGAGACGTCGATTCGTGCTGAGTCCGCTGTTCTGTTTGGGTTTGGAACTCAATAACAGAGCGATTCGTGCCGGGCGTCGCTTACTCAATCTTGAAACGCGGTGGTCGATTTCGCGTCGAGATATCCGACCCCTTGATCAGCCCGATCGCCCGGAGATCAGACGGGCTATTGGCGCTCAGGTGACGGGGAGCTGTTGGCTAGTATGATGTGCATCGTTGATTGACATTGGTGAAATGACGGGGTTTGAAAATGTTGCGGCATTTCAGTTGCGTTTTGGTTCTGGCAGCCACTGCGGTTCCTTCAAACGGGTTCGGTGCCGAGGCAACCACGCAGGACCACTTAGCGGCCGTCGACGTTAGCCAGGTTGACTTCGATTTTCAGTTCCAGGGCGAGTACATCGGCAGCGTCTTCACCGGTGAACTTCAGCGCGGATGGGAGACGGTCGGCTTGCAGGTCATCGCTGGCGGTAAGGCCCAATTCAACGCCGTCCTTTACCCAGGTGGGCTGCCTGGATCTGGTTGGCGAGGGGGCGAGAAGGTCCATCTGTCCGGCGTTCGTACAGCCGACGTGTTGAGTTTGCACGGATCGGGGCGCAGCATCGTCATCGAAAATGGGGCGGCTCTGTTTTACCAGCGCGACGGTCAGCTTTTGGGACAGATCGCACGCATCGACCGCGCGAGCCCAACTGCCGGCATGCCGGCTCCGTGGGGAGCGAACGTCTTGTTCGATGGATACGGTACAGAGGCTTTGGACGGCGGCCGGATGACGCATCAGGGTCTGCTCATGGAAGGCTCTCAGTTCAAGCAGCCGTATGCTGATTACACGTTGCACGTCGAATTTCGGCTGCCGTACATGGCCACCGCGCGAGGGCAGGGGCGATCCAATAGCGGCGTTTATCTCCAGAGCCGTTATGAAGTGCAGATTCTCGATTCGTTTGGCCTGGAAGGCGAGCACAATGAATGCGGCGGCCTTTACAAGTACCGCGAGCCTGATATCAACATGTGTCTTCCGCCCCTGTCTTGGCAGACGTATGACATTGTCTTTCGCAACCCCCGCTTCGACGTCGCCGGGAACAAACTCGAAAATGCCCGGCTCACTGTGTATCACAACGGTGTTGCCATTCACAACAACATCCAGGTGTCTCGCAAGACGGGTGGCGGAGCGCAGGAAGGGCCGAACTTGTTGCCGACGAAGTTGCAGGACCACCACAATCCTGTTCGCTTCCGCAACATCTGGATCATCGACGATACGAAACCGACCGGCTCGCCGTATTCACATTATGCAAGCCACAGTGGCGGTTTTCAGTTGTTCAGCGCATCGCTGCCTCCGGCACCGGCCGCCTATTGGCAGCGCTAAGCTTGGTTGCGTTGACCGGACGACCGGCGTACCGTGGCCGTGATGAGCACCTCTCCTACAGCCATCAAACCGGCGATTCGGCACTTGCGAACGGCCGATCCCGTCATTCGGGAGTTGATCGATCAATTCGGGCCGTGCACGTTGCGCCTGCAGCGAAATCGGTTCGGGACGCTGGTGGATTCGATCATCTCGCAGCAAATCTCGACCAGCGCCGCCCGATCCATTCGGCGACGCGTGGGGAAACTCCCCGCCAACGGTCGAATCACCGCTGAGAGCTTGGCGCGCGTTTCGGTGAAATCCCTACGATCTGCCGGGCTCTCGCCTCAAAAGGCCTCGTACATCACCGACCTGTGCGCCGCGGTGACCGAAGGCCGGTTGAATCTGCGCCGGATCGGACGGCTCGATGACGATCGGGCGATCGAACATCTCGTCCAGGTCAAAGGCATCGGCTGTTGGACCGCGAAGATGTTCCTGATGTTTTCGCTCGGGCGGCTCGACGTGTTACCGCATGAAGACCTCGGCATTCGTACCGCCCTTCGCGACTTGTACGGTCTCGGCGAGCTACCGGACAAGTCGAAGAGCGAGGAAATCGCCCAGCCGTGGCGTCCGTATGCGACGATCGCCTGTTGGTACTGCTGGCGCAGCGTCGACGGAGATTAGATCCCGTTCGGGATAACTGTGGCGGCTATCGAACCGTTTTTGATCTTTGAATATCGTCTCTACGCCGCCAGAATCCGCTACACTTATGTCGAATACGTTCTAGCCGTCATCCCCCCAAACCGACTGCCGTCGTTTGAGTCCATCACCAGCCTGTTTGGCGCGACATTGGTGCCGGTGATGATGATCACAAGAACGATTGGATTGATGATAGGTCAACCGGGGCGTGTGATTGCGATCGATCTTTCGCGTGGCGCGCAAGAAAAGCCGCCCGACCTTGCGAGAGTTCGCACCAGATCGGGCGGCCGTCGTAACAATCGGGTGGCCGTCGCAACGACGCCACCGTCAGGCCGTCGCATCAGCAGAGACTACGTGAGAGCGTCTCGCGCCTCACCGAACTTGGCGTTTGTGTTGGTGCCAACGGCTTGAATCGCTGTCAAGCAGACAACGACGATCAGCGCGAGCATCACGGCATACTCGACAGCGGTCGGGCCGTCTTCAGAAATCAGAAATCGCTTGACGCTCTTCGCAAGTTGACTCATAGTTGCCCTCTTTTCTCTCCAAAAACGATATTGACAATCAGGGCGCGTGTTCCCGGCCGCTTTTTTGCGCGGCGCACAAAAAACCGCCCGACCTTGCGAGAGTTCGCACCGGCTCGGGCGGCAATCGTAACAACGCTACCGTCAGACGGTAGCACCAGCGGAGACTACGTGAGAGCGTCTCGCGCTTCACCGAACTTGGCGTTCGCGTTGGTACCAATGGCCTGAATCGCCGTCAGGCAGACGATGACGATCAGCGCGAGCATCACGGCATACTCGACAGCGGTCGGGCCGTCTTCAGAAACCAGAAATCTTTTGACGCTTTTTGCAAGTTGACTCATAGTTGCCCTCTCTTCTCTCGAAAAATGACTGATTCCCTAATGCATTGAGAACCCAGTAAGAACCACCACGCCGAACCGAATCGTCGTGCTGTTTTCACCCGATCTCATCCACTCCGTCGATACAAAAAACCTACGTCCAATTCTCCAGCGGGCAAGTCAAAATCTCACAAAAAATGCTTGCAGACACGGATGTTGTGTCATGGCAACGTTGCCCTGTTTCAACGCTGTCGCCGGCTCATCGCAGCTGTCAATGATGCCAATTTGACGAGCGATCGCATTGCGAACGACGGCCCTCAGACACCAATCGATCGAATCTCTGCGAAAAAGAAGCGGGCAGTCTACTTGCCGGCCGCGCCAGAAATGGAATTCTCGTCTATTGGCCTACTCGAAAGCGTTGTCATTCCTCAACCAGACGTGTCGTCGCGCGCATGAAAAAACCCGACGCCGAGTTTTCACTCGACGTCGGGCTTGGTCTAAGAAAAGTTTGGCTTAACGGTAGTGGCGGTAGTACGGGTAGTGGTGGCCCCAGTGGTGACCGTGGTGGCCCCAGTGGCCGTGGTGGTGGTGGCCGTGGTGGTGGTGACCGTGGTGGTGGTGGCCGTGGTGACCGTGGTGACCGTGGTGGCCGTGGTGACCGTGGTGACCGTGGTGACCGTGGTGACCGTGATGGCCGCGATGTCCGCGATGTCCGCGATGTCCGCGATGTCCGCGATGTCCGCGATGTCCGCCACCGCGTCGCAACGCGATCGCTTCGGTCTGGTCGTCGGAGGTCGAGTCGACGCTTGCCGGCTGAGTCTGGTTGAGGGTCTGCAGGCTCACGGCGTCGGTCGACGCGTCACTCGAAGCGAAAACGGAACTGGTGCAGGTCAGGGCGGCTGTCACAACAGCGGCCAAAATCAAATTGCGAAACATTGTAATCTCCTAGACGGCGTTGGTGTTGAAAAAAGAGAATCAAGAAGCTGCCGTAACTTTTTGTTCTCAACGGTATGTTTGTTGCTGACTCTCTAAGCGTCAGAGGCGGGCCGTTGTTACTGACTTCTCAAAGAAAACCCGATGGTTCGCTCAAAGCGGGAAGATGTCGGCACAGCGCGTTCGTCGCCCCCTGAAATGGCACGAAGCCCACGACCAGTCGGCCGTGGGCTTCTAGGGAGACAGACCGAAAACAGTCAGAGCAGGCAAATCTTGGCGAGGCGTTGCTCAACAGGGCGGGGAGGGAATTCGAATTAGCAGTTCGTGAAGCTCAGCAGTTCATAAAGCGTTGGGCAAATCGGCGGGCACGATGCCGGGCATACCATTGACGGCGGGCAAGGTTGTTTGAGTGGCGTCGTCGTCGGCTTCCATCCGGCATCGTATCGCCCCCCGTTTGCAGTGTTTCGTTAAGGTTTCATGTCACTGTCCTGCTAGGCGGGGTCGGCAGCCGACTGTTACGCCGATTCGACGAAAATCTTCGAAATGGCTGTTTTTCTCAATCCAGCTCGCAAGTGGGCCGTCGGATGATTCACAGCCACGCCGCCCCGGTGATCGATCAGCCGGCATCGTGCACGAAAAAACCCGGTGCCGAGTTTTCACTCAACACCGGGTTGGGTCTTAAAAGCGTCTGACTTAGCGACCGTACCCCCAGTAGCCGTGATGACCGTGATGGTGGTGATGGCGGTGGTGGTGATGGCCGTGGTGGTGGCCGTGGTGACCGTGGTGACCGTGGTGACCGTGGTGACCGTGGTGGCCGTGGTGACCGTGGTGACCATGATGTCCATGATGTCCGTGGTGGCCGTGGTGGCCGTGGTGGCCGTGGTGGCCGTGGTGGCCGTGGTGACCGTGGTGACCGTGGTGGCCGTGATGGCCGTGATGGCCGTGGTGACCGCGATGTCCGTGGTGGCCGCGATGTCCATGGTGGCCGCGATGTCCGCCCCGGTGTCCGCGATGTCCGCGATTTCCGCCGCGATTTCCGCCGCCGCGCCGCAACGCGATCGCTTCGGTCTGGTCGGCGGGCGTCGAGTCGACGTTTGCCGGCTGAGTCTGGTTGAGGGTCTGCAGACTCACGGCGTCGGTCGACGCGTCACTCGAAGCGAAAACGGTACTGGTGCAGGTCAGGGCGGCCGTCACAACAGCGGCCAGGATCAAATTGCGGAACATTCTAAACTCCTAAGACGGCGTTGGTTTTGAAGTGAGAATCAAGAAGCTGCCGTGACTTTTTGTTCTCAACAGATGTTTGTTACTGACCCTCTAAGCGGGCGAGGCGAGCCGTTGTTACCGTCTTCTGGGAAAAAACCAGAGAATTCCGCCAAGGCGGGAAAATGCCGGCTAACCGCGTTTGGCGCCCCCTGAAATGGCACGAAGCCCACGACCAGTTGGCCGTGGGCTTCTAGGGAGACAAACCGAAAACAGTCAGAGCAGGCAAATTTTAGCGAGGCGTTCTTCAACAGGGCGGGGAGGGAGTTTGAATCAGCAGTTCATGAAGCGTTGGGCAAATCGGCGGGCACGATGCCGGGCATACCATTGACGGCGGGCAAGGTTGTTTGAGTGGCGGCGTCTTCGGCTTCCATCCGGCATCGTATCGCCCCCCGTTTGCAGTGTTTCGTTAAAGTTTCATGTCTCTGTCCTGCTAGGCGGGGTCGGTAGCCGACTGTTACGCCGATTCGGCAAAGAATTCTCGAGAATGGGCAAAATGCTCGAGACGTGGTCCCCAGACTGCGTCATCGCGAACATTGGGCCGTTCGATTTGGACCCGGCGGGGCTTTGGGGCGACAAGAAGTAGCGTCAAAACCCTCTGTTGCCAAATCAAGCCCCTTGTTTTCCAGGCCGAGATTTGTCCACAACCGGGTTTTGACGTGGCTTCAACGCTCAACACCTGGTCGGCGTTCAGGCGGAGTCTTGATCAGGCGTGTTCACGGTGTTCGGCCGGTGAGTGAGCCAACTCACGCCGCAACCGATCGACATGCTGACGGTAAACGCCAGCGGGTTGATCCAAGTGATCGTCACGGAATCCTCTGAGAACAACGGGTTCCAAAAGGCAATCACAACGGCTATGGCGAAACCGCAGAGCGAGCCGCTGATTGCACCGGCCGGCGTGGCGAAGCGCACGAAGATGGCCAAGAAAAAGAGCGTGAACAACGGCGTGACGAGTAAGCCCGTTGTGCGTTTGGCGACCTCCAGCAGGTTGCCGGGCACCAGTTCGATCAGCCCGCTCGATCCGACGACGATCACGCCGACCGTAACCGCCAACAACTGAGCGACACGCACACGTACATTCTCGCTGAGAGACGTCGTCCGGAACCGGTCGATGAAATCGGTCATCACAACCGCGCTGATCGAATTCACACCGGAATCGATGCTCGACATGGCAGCCGCGAACATCGCCGAGACGACGAGACCCGACAATCCGACCGGCAGGTGATGGGAAATGTACCGGGGAAACAACGTGTCGGCGGCGGAATAGACGCTCTCGCCGTCTGGAAGCGCCTCGACGTGAGCGTTGAAAAATGCCATCAGCGACAGGCCCATGCACGTCATGACGATTCCAACGGCCAACGACGCCAGCGAATTGATGAGATAGGCCTTGCGAGCCGCCTTCGCGTCGCTGGTCGCCATGTATCGCTGCACGGCGGTCTGATCGCTGCCGGCCGTGCAGACGGTCCACAGAGACTGCATGGCGATGACTCCCAGGATCGTCAAGCGATCGTCCGGATTGAAGCTGAACAGCTTCTGTTTTTTCCAGTGAGGTTGCCACTCGGTGGGAAACCAGTCGAAGCCGCCAAAATGGATCGTCACCGTGGCCATCACCAACACCGCGCCGCCGAACAGCAACAGGAACTGCACGAAATCGGTAATCACGACCGCCCTGAGGCCGCCCATTGACGAGTAGGCGATGGCCACGGCACCGATGCCGGCGGTGACCGGGAACAACCACATCTCATCGAGGTCCAACATCACCAACAACGCATGGGCGGCGAAGTTCAACAACACGGCCATCCAGACGAGTCGCAACACGATGAACATCGTCGCGCCGAGCAGCCGGACCTCCAAGCCGAGTTTCATCTCCAGCAACTCATAAGCGCTCGTGAGCCGGTACTGCATGAATTTGGGAATGATGACGTAGGCCACCAACACGTACGAGACGGGAATCGCGAGCACGCCCGCCAGCATGTAAGGGCCGTACTTGATGATCTCGCCGGGACTGGAGAGGTACGAGATCGTGCTCATCAACGTCGCGAATAGCGAGATGCCAATGAGCAGCGGAGGCATGCCGCGATTGCCGACGAAATACTCGTCGACGCTGTTCTGCCGCCTGTTGTAATACGCTCCCAGCGCCAGCATGCCGGAGATGTACGCGACGATGACGGTGCCGTCGATCCAGTGCAGGCCAGCGGAAGTTTCGTAGTAGACGTCAGGAGATGGCAATCGTATGCTTTCTCTTAGAAATGGTCCCAAAACCCTCTGGCGGGCAACTTATTCCTTGCATGCGAAGCGTCGAATTCGACCACAACCGAGTTTTGGGACGCCCTTTTTTTGCGGTCCGAAGCGCTCGCATGTTGCGTCGTTGCACGCACGCCGCCATCACGCACGCGGCGACAACGTGCAGATGAATCGGCTCGCACCGCGCGAGGCGATCCGAAAATCCGGTTGGCGTCGATGGAAACGCTCCCAATGCAGATTTGTTTTCATTGCCCGGAGGGTTCTCGGAGCAGTCGAATAGTACCCGATCTGATCACAATACCGTTCGCATCATGTCGTCACAACGATTGAATCTGGGTTTGCCGCTGCTCGCGAAGGAACTGGTCGAACAGGCCTCGCGCAAGCGAACCTACGTGCTGCGCGTTCTGCTGGCGCTTCCGGTCGTCGGTATCGGAATGTTGTACATCGTTTCCGTCTTGTGGGATCGACGGTTCGACCCGTTCGCAATCTTGGGCCGCGGCGGAGAAATGTTCGAGATTTTGTTCGTCGTGCAGTGCTTCGGCATCTATTTGCTCTTGCCGGCGATGGTGGCGGGCGTGTTGACCGTCGAGAAGGAACGGAACACGCTGTCGTTACTGTTTCTCACTCGGCTCGGCCCGTGGTCTATTCTGTTCGAGAAGCTGTCCAGTCGGCTGGTCCCGATGATCGGCTTCTTGCTGCTTTGCCTGCCGATGATGACGATCGCCTATTCGCTGGGAGGCGTTTCGCAAGGGTTTCTGTGGGGCAGCCTGTGGATTCTGGCGGCGATGATCTTTCAGGTCGGGGCCTTGGCCCTGATGTGCTCGGCTTACTTTCGCACGACGGCAGAAGCCTTCATCGCGACGGTCGTCATCGGCGCTCTGTTGTACGGGACGCTGCCGTTGATCAATGAGTGGTTAGTCAGCGGTCGCCCACGACGTGGCTTCCTCGACCCAAGCTGGTCGTTCTTCGGCCCGTACATTCTCTTGGAGCACGGGCGAGGGCACTCGTTTTTGGCCTATGTTCGTTTTAGTTGGACCGTGCCGGTCTCGGGGTTCTTTTTTCTCGTGTTGGCCCGCGTTTTTGTCATCCGACGAGCGTTCGTCCCGCCCGATCGAACGATGCAACGGCTCTTCGGCTGGTTTGATCGGCGAACGGCCGCGATCACCGGGTTGGCACACCGGCGAAGCGACTCGCCCGCGTTCGCCGTGAATCTGCCCGTGTTCGAACCGGTTGCCTGGCGGGAAACGGAACGAGGTTGGCTGGGAACGCGTCGTCACCTGGTTTACGCTTGCACGTTGCTTTCGCTTCCGGTGATTCTGGTCGCCTACTATCTACTCGCGCTACTCGCGGGCCAGCCGAGCTTCTGGAAGGGACTGGAAGTCGCGGCGAGCGCGCATTTCATTCTGTGGATCTTGGCGGCACTCGTGGTTTCGGTCAAAGCGGCCAGCTTGATTGCGTCGGAACGTTCCCGTCAGACGCTCGACGTGTTGTTGACGACGCCCCTTTCGGGCAGGGAAATCGTCAGGCAGAAATTCCGTAGTGTCTACCGATTGATTCTGTTGTTCTGCATTCCATTGCTCATTCTGCTGTGGAGCGAGACGTTGTGGAGGGCCGGCTCCTATTTAGACCCATATTTTCTGAGTCGTCGGCAAATGAATGCGCCGCTCCCGCTATTGTCGTATTTCGCATGCTGTTGCCTCACTCTCGCGGTTTATCTGCCATTGGCCGGATGGCTGTCACTTTGGGTTGGGTTGCGTGTCAAAAGCCAAACGCGGGCTGTCATCGGAGCGATTATGGCCGTCGCTGCGTGGTGCTTCCTACCTGTGTTGTTGTTAGCTTGCATCGTGATTCCTTTGGGGTGGTTTTCGGTGCACGTTGGTCCCGAAAGTGGGATCGGGGCGATTGCGGTTATGAGTCCGTTGATGGTCATCGCGCTGAACGAAACTGCGGAATTTGAGCATATGACGAAATCGCCCACAACGATGATCGTCATAAATCTTGCGATTTCAGTCGTCTGGTTGCGGCTTTTGAGAGCACGCTGTCTGAAGCGCGCCGACGAATTCCTGAACCGGTCCGTTGATCGAGCGATAGAAAGTCAGGCGCCTCCCGAAGGCCGTGAGGCTCCTGCGCAGAATTGATCGGCCACCGCGCGTCGTCACCGCCGCAAGCCGTCGTGTGCCGGCAAGATCTGGCGACGCGTTACAACCGCGGCTCGGAACGCTATAATGCCCCGGGCACCCTCGACGATGCTATACGCATGTTCGAAATGCGCGGCGCGGAATGAGGCGAGCAGCGGTTCTCGAGCGCGTTTGACGAAACTGTAGCAACTCAAATACTCGTATTTCGGCTTCAATCGCGTCTGAAGCCGCTACAACACAACTAGACATGGTCTAGTAAAAATGGCGCGGTGGGATTCCGCACAAGTTCTATCAAGCCCGGCTTTCGTGTTCCGTGTCGTCACGGCCAACATGATTCCGGTCACGCATCAGAAGGTTCTGAGTCCTACATTGGAAAGTGCGTAAGCGATGAACGTAGCACGACTAAGTCTCGACGGAACCGACCTCGAATTGCCGATCGTTACGGGAACGGAGGCAGAGCGGGGTATCGACATCTCGTCGCTACGGTCAGCGACGGGTCACGTCACGCTCGATTCGGGGTTTGGCAACACCGGCGCCTGTGAGAGTGCGGTCACATTCATCGACGGAGCCAAGGGTATTCTGCGTTATCGGGGCTACACGATCGAACAACTGGCCGAAAAAGCCTCGTTTGTCGAAGTCTCCTATTTGTTGATCTACGGCGACCTCCCCAACGCACAGCAGCTTGACGATTTTCGGCAAGCGCTGACCTATCACAGCATGATCCACGAAGACATGAAAAAGTTCTTCGAAGGTTTCCCGCCGACGGCGCATCCGATGGCCATTTTGTCATCGATGGTGGCCAGCCTCTCGACGTACTACCCGGTTTCGTCTGAGGCCAACGACGATCTGAACGTGGTTCGGCTGCTTGCCAAAACCAAATCGATTGCCGCATACGCCTACAAAAAATCGATGGGTCAGCCGTTCATGTACCCGGTCAACGAGTATTCCTACTGTGCGAACTTCTTGCACATGATGTTCGCCGTGCCGGCTGAGCCGTACAAGGTGTCGCCGGTCATGGTTCGGGCGCTCAACAAGCTGCTCATTTTGCACGCCGATCACGAGCAGAACTGCAGCACGTCGACGGTTCGCATTGTGGGAAGCAGCCACGCCAACATGTTTGCGTCGCTCTCGGCCGGCATCTGCGCCCTGTGGGGCCCGCTGCACGGTGGCGCCAACCAGGCGGTCATCGAGATGCTGGAAACGATTCGGGACGACGGCGACGGCGACTACAAGAAGTACGTTGCCATGGCAAAGGACAAGGACTCCGATTTCCGGTTGATGGGCTTCGGGCATCGCGTCTACAAGAACTTCGATCCACGGGCCACCATTCTGCGCGCCGCCGCCGAGGATGTACTCAACGAACTCGGCACGTCCGATCCGCTGTTGGACATCGCCAAACAACTCGAAGAAGTCGCCCTGAACGATGAGTATTTCATCGAGCGGAAGCTTTACCCCAACGTCGACTTCTACAGCGGCGTCTTGTACCGCGCGATGGGCATTCCCACGGACATGTTCACCGTCATGTTCGCACTGGGTCGGATGCCCGGCTGGATCGCCCACTGGAGAGAGATGCGGCACGACCCCTCCGCTCGTATCGGCCGGCCGCGACAAATCTACACCGGCGAGACCGAACGGAATTTCGTGCCTGTCGAACAGAGATAGGCGTCTGCCGAGGTGAGCCGCGGTGACGTCTGCCGATTCGCAAATCTCTCGCCGCCGCCGGTCGATTCCACCTCGCGTTCGCCGTTGGCAGGATCATTCAATATAGTGGATACCATCTTTCGTTGGTGGACCGGTGTCCTGTCGGTGCGACTGGACATTGCATTCTGGATGGGCCTTTTGAAAGCGTTCCACACCCGTGCTGGTGACTCGGGTTCCGACGACTGACAAGTGTTCGATTGAATCGAGGGACGCCAAATGCCGAAGACCTTCGTCCGTGATCAGGCTATGATCGATGTCCAATATGCGAATCGAATTCATTTGTCCGAGAATGGCGAGATCGTCATCCGACAGGCTACGATCGTACAATACTATCCAGTCGATTTTGCCGATCTCGACGAAGGCCTCCAGTGCGCGCCGTGGTATTCGACCGCTCTCACCGTGGGAGAGATAGCATGGATGGTCGATGAAAATCGGCCAACTTGTGCGCTCATAGGTCGTCCTTAGAGTGCGCTGCAGCCGATGAGGCACCCACGCCATGCCGCGAAAAGGCATGAACCAGACCCTCCCACCGGAGTTTTTGATGACCTTGAGCGCTCTGTATTTGCAGCAGCCTGGCGAGTAGAACGTCACCACGGCGCCGGACAATAGAGCAAATATCAAATAGGTGCGCCGCCGACGCCACAGGAATCGCCACGTCGGCCGATCGATTGCTGTGGCTGTGCTCGGATCGCCAGCGGCATCGTTGTCTTCAGTCATGACAGGCTCCGACGGCCGAAGCGGCAACGCCTTAATCGTAGACCTCATCCAATATCATTCGCAGCCCAGATGCATGGCTCGCCCATCCCGGTGCAGTTAACAGCATTCGTTGTCCTTCGGTGCGGGATCAGGGGTTCCCGGCTCACTACAATCATTTGGGTGAGGCATAGGGACAGCAAAATCCGACGTGCATGTCGATTCCATCACGACTTTGCCAAGTCTGAACGGTTACTACAAGCCTCCTACCTGAGACTTCCACAGCACTCTTCCGTCCGCAGTACTCCGACATTCGATCCGTCCATCCGCGTCACCGAGTACGAACATCGTTGAATCGGGAGAGAACGCCAAATCAAGAATTCTTTCTCGCTTTTCATAGAATCGTTCCGCCCTGCTTTCCATGTCGATGAGTGCCAATCCCTTGTAGCCACCAATTGCCATCGTGCTTCCATTGGGCGAAAACCGGATGGCTCCGAAACGGCCCTTGAATCGGTGCAACGTATGACCTGTATGAACGTTGATGAGTTTCACCGAACAAGAGTCGTCTTTTGAATGGCAAGCTACGGCCAGCTCGTCGCCACTGGGAGTGAAACAGACATGCGGACAGTTCATGTATTCTGTCTCGTCGTCGCTTGCAAGTTCGTTTGTGGCTTCGCTCCACAGAAATTGATTCACAAGCGTCAGCCGTTGCGAGTCGACAATCGAAATCTCATACCAATCGCTGGCGAACGCCAACAGACCTCCGTCTGGTGAAATCGCCGTCGAGTTCGGGCCGCCGGAATCGAAGTCCAAAAAACGTCTTACCGAGGGATCACCCAGCGTCCAAATGATTGGACCGCTGTCGTAGCCGACACACAAAGATGTTCCGTCTGGCGAAAACGTGACGTTTCGGGCAAGGGGGAACCCGTCGAGTGTCACGAGTTCTTTCCACGAGCCGACTTCCCGTATCACGGTCGTCCCATCCCAATGTCCGATAGCCAATTGTTGACCATCAGGTGAAAACTTGATCCACGACAATGACTTTGGTGTGAGTGCTATTCGAACGACATCAGAGTGAATTTTCTCAGCGACTTCGAGCTCTTCGCCCGTAGACGGATCCAACGATTTGACCGTCTGAACAACTCCACCGACAAGATACCGGGGTGTCGTTTCGTACGGCTCCCGCCGCCAGCCGTACACTCCGACGACGAGTCTTTTTCCATCTGGCGAAAAGGCGATTGAACTGGCATACCAATGGCGAGGTCGAAATCGGTCGCTCAACAGGAAGTAGCTACACACTCCCACCACAATGATCGCGAGTATCCACCGCGACTTGCGACCAAAACGACTCACGGGCTCGTCCGTCGGCTTAGCAGTCGTCAAAGATTGGCCATCGTTCATTTCAGCGTCCTAGCGAATGTGTCGGCGCTGACTTCGGCGTCTTCCTCAGCCCTTCACAACCGGCGCGGTTTGCTTGTCGGTCGTGATGCCGGGGGGGAGCTCCATGATTTTGATATTGCGAAAGTGGATTTCGGCTCCTTCGGATTCCAGGCAGAGATAGCCTTTTTTGACCGAGGCGTGGCTCACGCCGTTGACGAATTTGCCGTTGACCGACAGCTTGACGACGCCGTCGACGCAGACCACGTCGTAGACGTTCCATTGCCCCTTGCCCTTGCAACGGTTTTCGATGGACTTGCTGCGGCTGCCGCGCGGGTTGTCGGGCGTGGTCTGCAAGCCGTTGGCGCCGAAGAGTTCTCCGTGGACGTAAGCGATGGGCGGCAGCGTTCCGTCTTTTTTCTTATGCAGTTTGACCCAGTCGAGCTCTAACATTTGCACTTCAAGCCCTCTGGGAAGTCGCGCACCCTTCGGCACGCTGCCGGCACTCCAAGCGAACACACCGGAATTCCCACCGGCCTCCATGTGTCGCCACTCGATGTGCAACAGAAAGTTCTCGTACTGCTTTTCGCTCCGCATGACGCCGATCGGGTGCCCGCTGCATACGAGCAGACCGTCCCGAACGCTCCAGGTGTCTTCGTCGGTGTTCACGTTGACCCAGCCGGAGAGATCCTGGCCGTTAAACAGATCACGGTACTGAGGCACATCTGCGGCCTGTGCCGGGCTGAGCGCGCCGATGAGCACGACGGCCGCGCATACGAGTGTGTTGAGATGCTTGTTCATGGTGTTGCCCTTTTTCTTGATTCATTCATTGCTGTCAGATTCCCAGTAGGCACGGCGATACTTGATGATGTGGTCCAGCCCAGGTTTCGCCGTTCCGTCGAGCCGCAATAAGCCGGCGTGTGGAAAATTGTGAGGCGTCTTGTCGCAGAAATAGCTCCAATAAATTCCCAGCACCTCTTCATGAGCCATTAATACGGGAAGATACAACTCGATCCACTCGGCCTGCGCGGCTTCACTCCAGGGCTGTTTCCATTGGTCCGAATCGACTTCCAAGTCGGAATTCGCTTGGGAATCGGTGCCCGACGACGAAGGAAAGGCCAGTGTCACGTGCAGCGGAATTCCTAGAGAACTCCACACGTCGACGAGCCGAGAAAAGTCGAGCAGTCCCCGCGAACCGGAGCCGCGCGGCTGATAGCCGATGCTGATCTCCAGGTTCACGCCGGAGAGTCCGACTCCGGACCGAACCAAAGCATCGACGAATTGTATCGGCGAAAAGCGGTGTTGTCCGCGGGCTTGGTAGTCACCCCACGGTTGGTCGACGCGCAGAGTCAGTTGGATTTCTTCGTCGATTTGACGGGCCGCCTCGAGCGAGCGGGCCACGAGCGTCAGCCGGTTCTCTTCGGAAAGCGCCAATTCGCCGCCCGTGTTGGCGCGAGCGGCGACCTCCCAGAGCCGAATACGGCCGGCATAGCGAGAAACGGCCGTTTCGACAAAGTCGCTGATGAAACTTTGCAGGCTGAGAAAATCATGTTCCCATTGCCAGAGCCATTGCGGCAGGCCTTTGGGTGCAAAGTCGAGGAGCGATCCGCCATACATGAGCAACTTGTTTTTTTCGCACCACTCGACTTGCGCATCGTTGATCGCCCACTCGTATTTGCCTTGGGTTGGCTCGATGGAATTCCACGAAACGGGAACGCTCGCAGCGTTAAATGCCTCGCAGAAGCGGGTCTCCCACGCGGCATCGGGCATGCCTTGGCCTAAACTGCAACCCAGAAGGACTGGGAGATGATGTGACCGGCGGCGGCGGACGTCGAGTTGTTGTTTTGAGTACCAGAGCGACAAAAGTTCGGCCGCTTCGTAGGCCTTGGCGAGCGAATCACACGCCAACCGGCTGGCCTCGGCAGAATCGTTCTGCGAGGCGGCCGCTTGCGAGAAGAGTTGGTAGGCAGCGCGGTTGATCTCGTGAAATTCATCGGGAACGATGGCGCCTTCAATCTCCCAAGCTGCCAACTGGTCGCGCACGACGGAGATTTGACCTCGGGCGAGTTCGACTGCTAACAGGTAAGGCTCTTCCCGTTCGGCAAGTGAAGTTGTGCATATCACCGGGCGACCGTGACCGGGAATTGGCCAAGCGACGTGCAGCTTGCCACTCTCGCCAGATTCACGCCGGCAAACCATAAGCTTCCCGTTGATTTCGACGCGCGTGGGAAAGACGCGGCCGTCTGCGCCGCTGAGGTAGGCGCGGTAAGCTTCGGGGCAGTCTTGGATCAAACCGGGCGGATCGACGATAAATCGCATGTCGCCCATTGAATATCCCCGAAACGCCATCTCAAGATATGAACGCCCGCTGATCGTCGGGCCGCACGAGCGATGTTGCGCTGCCGCGACAAGAAATCCAGCCCGCTACTGTCGGTCTATTCGAGAAACTCAGCCTTATTCCGGTCACCTTTGTCTTCCGATATGATCGTCCGAGCCGGCGCGTAGCACCGTGGTTAGCTCGGCCTGAGCGATCAACTGGATCCGACGGCCCGTCGAGTTGTACTTCGTTTTTCAGTGTCGTGCCGTCCCAAAACTCGGTTGTGGTGCCTTTCGACTCCACAAACAAAGGGTTCACGTCGTCCATCAGAGGGTTTTGGACCAATTCTAGTGTCGGCCTGTTCGTTGTTCAAGAACGTTGGCGATGCTAGACTCATGCCCACCTGCCTATTGGCAGCTGCGACGGAAGTGCGATTCCGGTTGATTGCATTCGATTTGTTTTACAGAGTAACCTGACGACTGACTCTCGGACGAATACGTCACGTCGTTTTTCGTTATGATCGGTATCACGACGGAATCTGAAGCTTTCCCACCCATACACTCATTCTGATTCGCGGTAAAAACAGCATGAACGCTCCCGCCCTACTACAGACGTCCATTCCCGGCCCGCCCGCTTATCACGGAAAAGTTCGCGATATTTACGAATTCGGCGAAAAACTGCTGCTTGTCGCGTCCGACAGAATTAGCGCTTATGACTGGGTGATGCCCAACGGAATTCCCGACAAGGGCCGCGTCTTGACCAAGCTGAGCGAGATGTGGTTCGAGCGGCTCGGTGTGCCGAACCACCTGCTGAGTATGGACGTCAACAGCGTGCCACTCCCGGAAGGGACCGACTGCGACGAACTCGACGGGCGGAGCATGGTGGTGCGAAAAACCGAAGTCGTCCCGATTGAGTGTGTGGTACGCGGTTATCTTTCCGGGTCCGGATGGAAGGAGTATCAAGCATCGGGTGAGGTGTGCAGCATTCCGCTGCCGAGCGGCTTGCGGGAAAGCGATCAGCTTCCCGAGCCGATCTTCACGCCCGCCACCAAAGCGACCGAAGGGCACGACATGAACATCTCGTTCGAAGAGATGTGCGGAATTGTCGGTGATGACCTCTCAGAGCGGCTGCGTTCGATGAGTTTCGACATCTACAACCGCGCCGCCGAGTTCGCGCGAACCAAGGGCATCATCGTGGCCGACACGAAATTCGAATTCGGCCAGGTCGATGGTGAAGTCATCCTGATCGACGAGGTTGTGACCCCCGACAGCTCCCGGTTCTGGCCTGCCGATCAATACCAGCCCGGTGGCGGGCAACCGTCGTTCGACAAGCAATTCGTACGCGACTGGCTGGTTTCCGCCGGTTGGGACAAGAACAGCTCTCCGCCGGCTCTGCCCGATGAAATTGTGAGCAAGACGCGGGACAAGTACATCGAAGCCTACGAACTGCTCGCCGAGACCGACTTCGCCTGGAAGTGAGTGGTCTTCGCCCAGCGGATTGTTTGGGAGAATGCTCGTTTTCCCGGTCTTTCGGGGTCGTCCGACGCTCCATTGACAGGCGACTTCGGCACCGTTATTGACGAGGCGGAGCCACAACCACTTGGTTTTTGGCCGCCGTTCCGTGTGCCGCCGTTCAGCGACCATTCACGGGAGAGAGTGCTGCCGACCTGAATCGAGGTACGGCCCGTTCAGATCGCGACCCATCGCGCTGCCCATCACTTGCCCCGCCTTCCACGCCCCGGTTCGGGAAATTGGGTTTGCTAATGGATTTCGGGTATCGCATAATAAGGGGTGACACAAATCTCAACGAATGTGCGGCGCGAGGTGATCGATCGCATGTCGACTTAGGTTCGGCTTCCAGCGTGTCGCGATAGTACGTCGTTTGCGCATGGGACGCTCGTATCATGCCGCCGATGCGTGCCGGTGAACAAACAGGCATAGGGAAAGCTTTATTTACTAACCATGCCTAAGCGCATGGCTTATTTTTCTTCGTCGTCGGCCCGACCATTCTATACCCAGTTTGCGGCCGGGCCTATGGCGAAGCGGTTGACGTTCTTATTTCTGCATACTCCGTCTTCTGATCCGTGAGGTTACTATGTCGACACCAAACTCCAAGGGTGCCTCGCCCAAGAAACAGGGCAAGTCTTCCGACGACGCGCTTTCGGACACGATCGTCCCCGGCTCTGAACGCGATCTAGAAGAAACGTCGGTCCCTCCGTCGGCCGAGCCTGACAAGAAGAAGTCTGATTTCGTAGGTGACGTGACCGCCGCCCAACGCGAGGCAAGTAAGAAAGCGAAACAGGCAGCAAAGAAGGCAGGCGCCCCGGCCAAGAAGGTCAAGAAGGTTTCGCAACTGGGTGATTTCAAGCTGCTCAAGAAACTGGGGCAGGGAGGCATGGGTACGGTCTATCTGGCTCGTCAGGTCAGCTTAGATCGCGAGGTGGCGCTCAAGACGCTTTCTCAAGAGTTCGCCAAGAAGGAAGACTTCGTCAAACGGTTCATTCGCGAAGCGCGTTCGATGGCGAAGTTGCAACATCCGAATGTCGTGCAAGTTTACGCCGCCGACTCGATGCAGGGTGTGCACTACGCAGCGATCGAGTTCATCGACGGTCAGAGCATGCAGGACTGGATGGATGACCGCAAACGGCTGAGTGTGGGTGACGCGTTGTACGTGACTTTGGTTTGCGCCGATGCGCTCAAACACGCCCACGATCAGAACATGATCCATCGCGACATTAAGCCGGACAATATCCTCGTTACGAAAAAGGGAGTGGTCAAGGTGGCCGACTTCGGTCTGGCCAAGGCGCTCGATGAAGACGTGTCGATGACGCAGAGCGGCACGGGGCTGGGTACGCCGATTTATATGGCCCCGGAACAGGCGCGGAACGCCAAACACGTCGACAAACGATCCGACATCTACGCCCTGGGTAGCACACTGTATTACTTCCTCACAGGCAAGCTACCGTTCGCCGGTGATAACACGCTTGAATTGATCATGGCCAAGGAGAAGGGAACGTTCACGTCGGCCCGCAAGCTCAACCCCGAAGTGACCGAACGCCTCGATTTGATGATCGACAAGATGATGGCCAAGACGCCCGAACATCGGTACTCCGATTGCGGCGAGATCATTCACGACCTGCAGAGCCTGGGGCTCGACAGCCCATCATTGAGCTTCATCGAAGGCGTCGAAACGATACGCGTCAATCGGCCGGTCGCCAGTGGTGCCACATCGAAACCGGCGGTCAAGCGGGCGGGGCCGGCGATCTCGTCGGCAGCAGACGCGGATCGTTCGACGATGGCCGAAATGAACCTCACCGAGCAATGGATCGTCCAGTATCGCGATGCCGCCGGCAAGCCGGCCATCAACAAGATGACGACCAAACAGATCGTCGCTGGGCTCAAAGGGGGCACCTTGGACGTCAAGACGACGAAACTCAAGAAGAGGCCCAACGATTCCTACGCTCTGGCGGCGCTGTTTCCCGAATTCGAAGGCGCGGTCAAGCAACAGTCGGTCAAGACTCAGGCCGAGTCGAAGTCGCGCGACGTCAAGAACATCTACTCGAAGCTTGATAAACAAGACCGCCGTCGCAAACGTTGGCGTTGGTTGAAAAGACTAATCGGCGGCGTGAAGGGATTTATCGGCCTTATCGCTTATCTGGTGATCGTTGCTGCCGCCCTGTGGGCTGGTTGGACATACGGCTGGCCTTTTGTCAGAGAACTCATCAAAGGTTCGGGTTGAGATAGCGCGCCACTGCATGCGTTGCTGCGAGTCAGCTTCGTTGTCCCCCACCGAGTATCGTGCAATGGGCATTGTGCCGAATCGTGGCATGGTGGTCGCCGTCCAAGTCATGCCTTACCAGTTGTACGAATTCGACCGTTTGTAGCGTCTGTGTGGTTGAATTCTGATCGCCGTACCGCATCAATCCTTTAACAGGTCAACTGCCTCAATTCGCCCGCCGCCCGCGGTTGTTGTGAGCGGCCAAATGGGGAATATTTGGCGATCCACGCGTACCGCGAGTCAGATCATCCCGGTAGATGTTGATCTCGAGCGCGCGATGACGATTGCAGGGCCGTCGTGAGAGTGGCTATGTGCTAAGCTGTTAGGACGTACCAGTATTCGAACAAAGCCATTCGTGCTCTATCGTTGTGTGCAATTCCACCACACGACGGGAAGCAGGCGCTGCAGAATTTCAAGGTGGGCGGATGTCGGTCAGGTTCTCGCGTTTCTTGGCTATTGGAATATTGTTCGCTTGTCTTCAGGCGGATATCCCGGGAACGTCGCGCCCGTTATGGGCCGGTGAGGCACTCATCAAAAACGGAACCCGGTTTGAAGGCCGGCTGATTCCGGTTCGCGAGTTGACCGACCACATTCCGCGTCGCGACCCGGGGAAGATCAAGTTCTTCAATATTCTATTGATACATACCAGTTGGCAACACTATTTTGTGCCGGGTCGGCAAGTCTCGGAACGAATTCCGGCCGAAGAATTGGCGCGTTACGAGACGTTTCAATTGAGCCAAAAGCGGACCGGCAACAAGTCGATGGTCGACTCGCTCGGCGCCGTGCGCGCGTTCGATCAATTCGACAAATTCGGGCGTCGCACGGTCACGCTCAACACGCTGCGGGGGCAGATTCCCATCATTCAGGGTGTCACCGACATCAACCCAAAATACCTGCGGGTCACTGGGCTGTCACACAATTGGGAATTCGGACTGGCCACCACGTCATTGCCACCGGACGAGTTGAGCCAGATGCTGTACAACTCTGGCGACATGGCCGACCCCGGTTTTCGATTGGCAATCGCCCGTTTTTATCTCCAAGCGGGCTTGTACAAGAACGCCAACGATGAGTTGCAATCGATCATCCGTGATTTCCCCGAAATGCAGGCAGATGCCCAAGAATTCGCCGCACAATTGAGCCAACTGCGGGCCAACCAATTGCTCGGTGAGCTGCGGCGACGGCGAAACGCCGGGCAACACCGATTGGCACAACTGGCTCTCTCGAAGTTTCCTTCCGGACAGATTGGTGCTGATGTTCGGCGACAACTGAGCGAATTGGCCGACGACTACAGTCTCCAGCGCGAGACCATCGCGCGCGCAAAACTTCTGCTCGACGAATTGCAAGCCGAGTTGACCGAACCCGAGATGGTCGCCGCCGTGGCACCGCTCAGAACGACCGTATCGGACGAGTTGGACTTCGAGACGCTGCCGCGCCTGGATGCGTTTTTACAACTCGCAGATGACGACAGCCTTTCCGCGAGTCAAAAATTGGCCTTCGCCTATTCCGGTTGGGTCATGGGAAGCGCCAATGCAATCTCCAGTCTCGACGAGACCGTTCGACTGTGGGAAGCGGAGCTCTTCGTTCAGGAGTATTTGCGATCGGCCGACATGCTGGAGCGAAAGGAAGTGCTCAAAAGCCTATTGGCCATCGAAGGCGTCGGCCCCGAGCGAATTGTCAAAATGATCGCGCAACTCAGGCCACCGCTGGAAGACACGTCGATTCAGCCTGGGCAGGCTACTCCGATCGAACTCGCCGGCGACGGCGAAACCGAGCCCATAAGATACTCGGTTGTATTGCCAACGGAATACTCGCCGCATCACCGCTATCCGCTCATTGTCGCGCTCCGCCCGGCCGAACGATCGATCGAAGAGATTCTCAATTGGTGGGCGGGCACCGCCCAAGCGCCGGGGCAAGCACAGCGGCATGGCTACATTGTGATCGCCCCGGAGTACCTTGCCGAAGACGCGAAAACCTACGGCTACGACGTCGCCGCGCACTCCAAGGTGTTGGGATCGATTCGCGACGCCCGGAAGCGATTTCACATCGACTCCGACCGCGTGTTTCTGACCGGGCACGGTTCTGGCGGCGATGCCGTCTTCGACATCGGCATGTCTCATCCCGACGTTTTTGCCGGCGCCATACCGATCGCGGGCATCAGCCGCAACTACTGCACCTGGTACTGGCACAACACGAAACGACTCCCGTTTTATGTCGTCGGAGGCGAACTCGATCGCGAATGGTTGGCGCAGAATTCGAAGCGCGGTCAATTGAACCGGATGATGCTGCAGGGTCATGACGTCATCGTATGTGAATTCATCGGGCGCGGTTACGAATCGTACTACTCGGAAATTCACAACCTGTTCGACTGGATGGAACTGCATCGGCGCGCCAAGTACGTCAAACGGTTCGAAATGAAGGTGCTCAGACCCAGCGAGAACCACTTCTATTGGATCCAGGCTCACGGCTTGCCCGATAACGCCCTCGACACGAGCGTTCTGGCCGGAAACAAACGTGTCACACCCATGACGCTCGACGCACACATCACGCCCGGAAACTCCGTGCGAATCAGTCGTTCCGGTGCCAAGCGGCATATCATCTGGCTGTCTCCGGAGCTCATCGACTTCGACAAACGCGTGAAGGTCGAGTACCGAGGCCGCCAGCGGTTCAACGGGTTCCTCAAACCTGATATCGAAACGATCCTGGAAGATTTTCGCGTACGGGGCGACCGGGAAAAGCTCTACTGGACGCGGCTCGACATCGATTGAGCCGCCTGCCTTAGCGAAAACTCAACTCGAAACCCGGTTGTGGTGGTCATTCACGCGACAGTCTAAGGGTCGGCTCAACCCATCAGAGGGTTTCGGACCAGCTATTACAGGACCATCACAACGCCGGCCGTCTCGTACACCCGCTGGTAGACGGCGACGATCTGTTCGGCCGACTGCATGATCGGCTCGAACGTCACCGAAACATGCCGGCCATTCGGCGTTTCACGCGTTCGAAACGGCAATTCGCACTCGCCACCCAATTCGTCCTGCACGGCGGCCACAATCCGGGTCACAAAGTCGTCGCTCGCCGAGCCGATGACCTTCAGCACGTAAGCAGCCGGGAAGTCGTGCGTCGCTTCGAGCAATTCGATCTGCGGCAACTTTCCCGTCATGTCGTTTTCCGATGTCTGTCTCGATGTCGGCGTTGGCCTGATGGTGTTTCGCTGCACGTTAGCATATCGGCCGACTCGCGGGCGTTACATATCGTAGATACCGCAGTTTCCCCACAATTCTTCGCTAGATAGATGATCTGTGTCTGAGTTTCCAAGCCGGAATCGATTGGTAACGACATACGATCCTTCGAAAATGCCGCGTCCGCGTGCAATTCATTTGCCAGTTCAGTTGTCATGCAACATTCCAATTGACATCATAGTATCCACTGGCTATTATGATGTCCATGAACATTGAACAGATTACTCTCAGTGAAGACAGAGTACGCTCGATCCGACGCGGTCTCGATATGACACAGCAGCAGTTTGCCGATGCCATTGGGGTGGGCAAGGTGACCGTGGCCCGATGGGAATCAGGGCAGCGCAAATGCCGCGCGGAATACGCAAGACGAGTTCTCGGTTTTTCAGCGAAGCGTGGGACAGACGTTCTCCGCACGACATCACTATTTCACGTCAAGACGACAGATCTCGATGCCCTCGACGCAACGACTGCGGTAGAGGCATTGCGTGATCTTCTTTGGTGTGAGTGCACCCTGCTCGGGTTGCCCCGATCGGAAGTGCATATTGGAACTCGCGAAATTGCCGACGGCGGAATAGACGCGATCGTTCCACGTGTCCCCAATGATTTGCGGCCGAGCTCTCCACTCGTTCCCGGCGACAATTACTTTCAGATCAAGGCAGGTTCGAGCTGGAAGCCGTGGCAGCCGAGCTTCGCCAAGAACGAGTTGCTGGGAAAAAAAAATCGCCTTGGCAAAGCCGTCAAGAAATGCCTGTCAGACGACGGTCGATATGTTCTCGCTAGCTTTGGGACGGACCTCACTCCAGACCAGCGTCGAAAGTCGCGCGAAAACATTGAGAAAATATTTGCGGAGGCTGGTTACGAAGAAGTCAATGTTGACGTTTGGGGTCAACAGGAATTAATCGGACTCTTCTCGCGGTTCCCCTCTCTATCGCTTCGATTGTCTGGTCGTGAAGATTTGCACTTCCAATCATGGTCAAGCTGGAATCTGTCGAGCGAAATGTCTACGTCGCTCATTCTTGGCGATGCACAAAAGCAGTTTATTGGCGAGATCCAGCGATTTTTGTGCGATGACAAAGTGAGCCACGTCCGTGTGTCTGGAGAGCCGGGGCTCGGAAAGACTCGACTTGTGCACGAGGCGTTGGCTTCACACGACCTTGCGCCAAACGTCGTGTACATTCGACACGCGGAGGACTTCCAGAAGAGTCGACTATTCAACGATCTGCTTCGCCCTGACGCCGACTACTTCGTGATTTTGGTTCTCGATGAATGTCGTCCGCGCGAGTGCGCCGAGATTTGGGAAAGGCTGAGCAAACACGCCGATCGCTGTCGAGTCGTGTCGATAGACCACGATCCATTCGATCCGACCGATGAACGATTCGTCCAACTAGAATGCCCAAAACTCGAAGACGAGCAGATCAGAAAAATCATCGAATCGTACACAGGTGTTGGAAGTGATGGAAGACGGTGGGCGGAATTCTGCTCTGGATCGCCGCGGGTGGCGCATGCGATAGGCCACAGCCTTAAGACAAACCCGGCAGACATGTTGAAATCACCTTCGATGGAGCTGATTTGGGAGCGGTTTGTTTCGGGATATCGCTCATTGGACAGCGCCAAGCAGAAGCTGACCGTGCTTCGGCACATCGCGTTATTTCATCGTTTCGGCTTTGAGCCACCTGTGCATGAAGAAGCGGAGTTCATTGCAGGCTTGGTGCGTAAAACCGATCACAATATTACGCTAGAGCGATTTGAGGAGATCGTGATCGAGTTGAAACAGCAAAGGATTCTCCAAGGAAAAACGACCCTATTCATTGCCCCCAAGTTGCTTCACATTCACCTGTGGCGGCAATTCTGGGAGTTTCATGGTCGCTCTCAGTCGATCAATTCATTGACGAAACGCCTGCCAAGATCGCTGACAGATTGGTTTGTCCGCATGTTTTCGTATGCGGGCGAATCGCGAGTAGCGTCCGATCACGTCAAGCGACTACTTGGCCCAGAAGGCCCTTTTAGTGATCACGATTTCGCACTTTCCGAGGCCGGCAGTCACTTTATCCACGAACTTGTGAACGCATCTCCTGAGCATACATTGCGATGTCTAGAACGAGTAATCACAGAATCGACTCATGATTGGCTATTGTCATTCAATAAAGGCAGGCAGCAAATCGTGCGGGCGTTGGAAAAGATCGCGATGTGGCCCGACCTGTTCTACGGGGCCGCGAAACTTTTGCGAACACTTGCCGAAGCTGAAAACGCGACCGACTCAAACAACTCAACGGGCACATTTGTCGGATTGTTTTGTCTCGCGCCCGGAGGTGTTGCACCGACCGGAGCGACGCCCAACGAACGATTGCCAACGTTGGTTGAAACGCTCGACGCAGATTCACCCGAGACTCGAATGCTTGGAATAAAGGGTTGCGAAACGGCCCTGTCGGTTCACTCGGGCTTCCGTACCGTCGGTCCGGAGCACCAAGGGCTCAAGACGGTGCCGTTGTGGACACCACCAACTTGGGGCGAAGTGCATGAGGCAAGACGGCAGGTTTGGGATCTTCTCCTTGAAACATCACGAACATGGGACTCGGACATGAGATCAAATGCAAACGGCGTCCTTGTCGAGTCGTCCTTGGGGCTGCTGGGAATTGACTCATTAGCTGATCGCATCTTAGATACGCTGGAAGTGCTTGCTCAAGACAGCGCAACGGACCTCAAAGAACTTGTAAAGGTGATCACGTACAGTCGTCGTCGCTGGCGGGATGTATTCAGCAGCGCCGTAATCGAAAGGCTAAACGCGATCGATGCCATGCTGTCAGGGACTCGATTTGTTGAGCGACTGCGACGAGTCGTCCATCTTAGCAGTCTGGATGACATTTACGACAACGAGAGAAAGGAAGAACATACGTTCCGCCGACGGTTGGAGGATCTGGCGATCGAGGCGGCTAAGAGCGACACGGATTTTCAGGACGTCCTGCCGGAGTTGGTTGTTGGCACAAACAACGTCGTGTTTCAATTCGGCCACGAGGTCGCGCGACACGATGGTGGAACGCACCTGCGAGCAACGATTGACAGGTATCGGTCCGAGACCAAACCGACTTCAGTGCTGTTCTTGAGCGGTTACCTAGCAGCAGTCTTCGCAACCGACCAAGAGCAATGGGAACGCATCATCGACGAGCTGCTGCGCGATGATGCGTTCACAAACATCATCGGCCCGATCATCAGAAACTCGGGCGCAACAGACGGCGCTATCTTCAAATTAGTCGCCGAGTACGAAGCAGGACGATTGAACATCAGTTGTTTGAAATCGTTCGGATATTCGCATTTCCTTAAGAATCTGCGGGAAGAGACACTTCTCGTGTTGATTGACCAATTGTGTTGCGCTAACGAGGTTTGCTCTGCATTAGAGCTACTCGACTTTGTCTATTGTCAGAAAGAGCAACTTCGTCCTCTCCCGCAAAATGAGACGCTCGAGGCACTTCGCTCATACGCACAAACTGGATCACGTAGAGACCATGCGGACTATGACTGGAGCGTCGTTGCGGAACAATACATCGAACAGTTTCCTTCACAACAAACCGAGATATTCGAAGCAGCGATCCAAAAAGTAATATCGCGTGACTGGCAACTGGATGAGCACAACCAAGCGTATCACGTAATTTCAAGAATTATCCAAGCTGATCCGAATCAGTGTTGGCGGATCGTTATGGCCAAGCTTGAAAGTACGAAAGACATGGAGCGATTTCATTTGGTTCACTGGCTTGGGCCGGGAATTTCCTTCGGGTCAAGTGTAACGATTGGTCCCCTGGCGCTTTTCCCGATGAATGCGGTATTCGACTGGATTGCTGAAAACCCGGATGAACGCGCATACGAAATAGCGAGCATCGTACCGAAGTCACTTGCGCATGACGAGTATGGCGAATGGGCGCGCGAACTATTGAACCGTTACGGGGACAAGGAAAATGTGCGACACGGACTGATGTCCCATTTCTGGGCTGATGGATGGAGTGGGCTAGCGAGTGATCACTATCGTAGGAAGCGGGATACGGCGCGAGATTGGTTGGATTCAGAAAGTTCCATGCGCGTGCGTCAGTGGTTGCAGGAATTCATCGATTGGCTTTCGCGCGACATCGAACGTTCGGAAATCGAGGAAGAGCGTGAGTTTTGATGAAATCTGCGACACAAAACCGTCTGAAAGTCTTTTACGTCGTTTTCGCACCTGTATTTTTGGTGCTCTGTTTAGCTTGTACGGTCGCCGTCATTCTGACGAGTGAAAGCGCTATTTTCGCGACGCCACTGGCTGTTCCCACTTCAATTGGTGCTTGGATGGTTCGACGCTGTGCCGATTGGCTGACCTGACGGAGTTCAACGACAAGGGTTTAGGGCGCTACACGCACGCGAATCGTGCCCACGTTTGACCGTTTCAATCCAATGCACACGTGACGCAGCTCGACAGCATCGCTCTTGCTCGTTAATCATACCGAGTTGCAGAACGACGTCGGCGTCTTTTTTCTCTCAGTGCGCGTGCGCTCGTCGCGCTTGGCACTATCCTCGACAAACGACCGTCCGGCATCGCCACGCGTGCGTCGCTACCTTTCCGATGCGAAACGCAATAGACTATTTGCGCGATCTTCCTCCTTATCTTCATCGTGATCTGCCGCACTCGTTTTGTAAGGCAAACGTAATGAACACCGTCGATTTCGCGCGTTCGTTTTTGACGTTTCGCGTCGATCATCTGAATGAAAAGCCTTCGCGGGCCGGTTCGCACAAGGCTCGCTATATGCTCAACAACGCTCGCATTCAGATCGAATGCCGTTGTCGCATCACCGACAGCGAGTCGGGCACCGTCGAGACGATCGTACTGGGCGCCAACTGCAAGACGGAACGCGTGGGTGTCGAGCGCGATATTTGGACCGAGCCGAACGCCGACTTTGTGCCTATCTTTTCCGGCGACTGTTACCTGTTGCTCAAGACGTTCGCACGCTACGGCACGACGGTCGAGTTGTATCCTCCCGGCAGCGGCACGCAAAACGATCGGCAGCAAGGCTTGATTGCCGACACGTTTGACGACGTGCGGATTGACGTCATCGAGTGTGCGGGAACTCTGCTCGAAACGCGCCAAGCCGTCATCGAAGCCACGTTGGCGAATCGCCCACTCGTTGCCCGCACGGAAATCGAGCACGACCGATTCACGACGCTGTTGGAGTACCCGGTTCGCACGATGAACGTCAACGAGCGCGACGGCGTTTACCAGACCGACACCGGCCCGGTTCTCTTTCCCAACTTCTCGGGCAGCGCCGACGATTGGCTCGGGGGACTGGAATTGGCCTTCACGGCGTTCAATTGCCCCGACTGGACGGAATTTCTCGTCCGCGCGCCGACTTCGATCGGTGATGACGTGCGCGTGCAACATTACTCTCGCTCGGTTCGGCTCGACACAAAAAATAGCGTGATCGACGTCGGTTTGACTTCGGGCTGAGAGGCACGTTAAATGACCGTCACGATCGGGGCGTTGACATCGAAGCCTAATAGTGCGTAACGCATTATCTAGACGATGGTTATGCGTTGTGGTCGCCGGCTCCCGTAGATCCATATGGACCCCGATCCGCCTTTCTGCAACACTCTCCGCCCGTAAGTGTATGCGAGGTCAATGTTTCCACCTCGATCGCCTGCACAGTTCGCTTCACGTGAGGCGATCATTTCCCACTGTTTGCAGGTGCCGTTTGAGTGCATCGTTTCCAGACAATTTCGTTGCCGATTCAAGGTGCTGCCTACGAGATGACTGTTTCCGTCGTCGTGCCGATCTTCAACGAGCGCGAAAACATACGCCGTCTGTATGATGCCCTGAGAACCGTTCTCGACGATCTCGGCCGGGATTACGAAATCATCTTTGTTGATGACGGGTCGAACGATGGGTCGGTCGGCGAGTTGCGGAATCTGGCATCTGTTGACGAACGCGTGCGTGTTATCGAATTTCGTGCGAACTTCGGTCAGACCGCCGCAATGCACGCCGGCATTCAACATGCGCAACACGAGATCGTCGTCACGTTGGACGGTGACTTGCAGAACGACCCGGCCGACATCCCCATGATGCTCGACAAAATCAGCGAAGGATACGACCTCGTTCACGGTTGGCGCAAAAAGCGTCGTGATGCTTTCCTGAGTCGCCGTCTACCGTCGATTCTGGCGAATCGGCTCATTTCAATCGTGACGGGGTTTCCAGTACATGACTTGGGCTGCACCCTCAAGGCCATCCGCCGTGAAGTCGCGCAGGAACTCGAACTGTACGGCGAGATGCACCGATTCATCCCGATTCTGGCGCACTGGCGCGGCGCCCGCTGCGCCGAAGTCGTGACCAATCATCACCCGCGCCGGTTCGGGACGTCGAAGTACGGAATCTCGCGAACGTTCAAAGTGGTGCTCGATCTGGCAACCGTCACGTATCTGGTTCGCTATCTCGTCAGCCCGATGAGGCTATTCGGTTCGGCCGGCCTCATCTCGGGATTTCTGGGCGGCCTCTCGGGGCTCGCAACCGTTTACATGAAGGTCATTCATCAGAGTGACATGACCGGCAATCCGTTGTTGTTGCTCTCGGCGCTACTGACAGTTGTCGGCGTACAGTTTTTCGGTCTGGGGATGCTCGGCGAACTCGGTTCCCGAATTTACTACGGCGTTCCACAACAAGCACCTTATGCCATTCGAAACACATTGAATGTTCAAAGTGATGATCGGGATCACCGCGATGAACAGACGCCGGATGAGCCAACGTTCAGACGCATCGCCGCTTGAGCGCCGAAAGTCGATCTGAACCCAATGAGGCGTCGCCGGCAGACAGGGAATCACAGGTTCGAATCGGAAACGTTTGGCGCATGGACGCGGCATCATCGGCAAGCACGACATCTGCGAGCAACGGGGCCACTGGGCTGCCCGAAGCAAGTGCGTCAACAAGCAAGTGGCACTGGCTGGCGCTATTAGCCGTCGCGGCGTTTGCCTTCCTGGTCGTGTTCTACGAACTGGGTGATTTCCGCGCGCTCGGGTCGCATGAGGTCTACGCGGTCGTACCGGCTCGGGAAATGCTGGAAAGCGGCAATTGGACCGTTCCGACGTACGGCGGGCTGCCGAGGTTGGAAAAGCCGCCGCTCGCCTATTGGATTATCGCAGCATCGACGCGCGCTTTAGGCGAGTTGAACACATTCACCGCGCGCTTTCCGGCTGCCGTCTCAACGCTCCTGCTGGCGCTACTCATCGGTTGTTGGGTGGGACGTTGGTTCGGGCGGACCGCAGGAATTGTCGCAGCCGTTGTGCAAGTGACGTCGATGTATGCGCTGATCTACGCTCGCAAAGCGGAAATCGACATGCTGTTGTGTCTGCTGACAACGTCCGCGTTGTGCCTGGTCGGCAGTCAGAACCCGGCGGAATCACGCGGACGTGCTTTTCTCAGGTGGACGGCCATCTATGCGCTGCTCGCGCTTTCGTGGATGGCGAAATTCCACTATGGCCTGGCAATGGTCCTGGGTCCGTGTGTCGTGTTCTACTTGGTACAAAAACGATATCGCGATCTCCGGCAACTCGCCAATCCTCTCGGGTTGGCAATGTTGGCGGCGGCGATTTTCGTGTGGCCGGCTCTGCTGTTGCGAGCCGTGCCCGAAGCGGCGTCCGTCTGGCAAGAGGAAACGGTCGGTCGCGCCGTGGGTTTCCTGGGCCGCAAACCTATCTGGTTCTATCTTCCACAAATCCTTTGGATGGCGTTGCCGTGGACGGGGTTGATCCTACAGGCGATTCCCTCGAGTTTTCGCCGCGCCTGGCGGCGGCCGGGGCCGCGTGAGGTCCATTTCGGTTTGCCGTTGTGGAGAGCCGGCGATGCGCGCGACCGGTTCATGTGGGTTTGGTTCTTGGTCGTGTTCGCCATCATCACCATCTCGGCGGATAAGCACAAACATTATGCGATTGCCGCGATGCCCATGCTGTCGATGCTTGCCGGTCAGCAGGCTGCGGTGATAAGAAGACGAGCCCGCGAGGGCCGCCGTATCGTTTCGCCGGCGATGGCGATTGCAACTTGTGTACTGGGAATTGTCTCGGGGGTCGGACTCGTCCTATTCGTGCCTGGTAACTGGCCCGAATTGGCGGCGCCCACATACATCGTGTCGGCGGTCTTGGCCATCGGCGTGTGTGCCATCGCGTGGCTGTTGGTGAAGAAAAAGCCCACGGCGGCCTGGTGTACGTGCCTGGTGGTCTTCTTGGGATGTTACATTCCAGCGATTGGTTGGATGGTGCCCGCCCGTGATCGTTGGCAGGTCATCGCGAATTTTGCCGACGACGTTCGAGGCGCCTTGCCCGCTCGTCAGCAGGACGTGGCGGTCTACCAGATGGGTATGCACGCGGTTGTCTGTTATCTCGACTCCCCCGTCCATCGGCTCGAGTCATTGCGTGACGTCAAAGTCGAGCTTGCTCAAAGGGGAAGTCTCAACGTGGTTACCTATGAAGGAAAAGTTGGCGAACTGCGGCTGGCCGGCCCAGCGCGTGTAATGCGGCATCTGCCTGCGGGCAAGGAGACGACAGGTTTCAACACGCCGTCGCTCGTTCTCGTCAAACTGACGCCATCCAGGCCCCGGCATCCGATCGCCGCTCACTGAACGGAACCATCGAATGGCGTTCTCCGAGCAGCCAAACGCATCCAATTATTGAGTTCTATTCGAACTAGAAGCCGTCCCGAAACCCGGTTGTGGTGGAATTCGATGCGACAAACAAAGAGCGGTCATTTCCCATTCGAGGGTTTTTGAGACCATTTCAAACAGGTCAAATGGAAATCACGAATCCGACAGCATATTTCCGCCGCGTGCCCAGCGACAGGCTGTTGTTTTGCGATGGCGCGCGATCCTCAACTCGTGCAATTCGCCGGCAGTTGCCTTTTCTCGCATAGCGATTTTGTTGGAAAAGACGAAATAATGAGTGATATCAAGCGCCGAATCTCGCCTGGGAGTTATCATGAAATTTGGTTGCGGACGTGATTTTCGATGTCTGGATGTAGGGCCGGCGTCGTCGCGATCAGGAGAATCATGAACAGTCGTCATGGAAAATCGCCGGCGGCGGCAGCGTTTTTGGGCTGTCTGGCTGTCGCCCTGATCGGAGAACCGTCCGCGCTGTGTGCCGCGGGTCCCGATGTCTCCGGAAAGAGTCCGTCAGCCGCGACCTCCTCCGACATCCTACGAAAGCTGACCATGAAGACGATGGGTGGCACACAGTTTTGGGGTGACGTACATTTCTTTCACGGTTGGAGCATCCAAAAAAACGCATTAACCGAACACTACCGGTTGCTCGATGCCCTAGACCACCGTCACGCGACCGGAACCTTCGAGGACTGTCGGGCAAAACTCGATACCATCAAACAAGAGCAGAAGCTTTCGCCAATGAGCGGGAAGGCCGTTTTGCTCGTGCACGGAATCTTTCGTTCCTCGAAGTCCTTTTCGAAGCTCCGCCGGAAATTCGAGCGAGACGGTTATCATGTCTTCGGGTTCGACTATCCCAGCACACAGGTCGAAATACCGGTCGCGGCGAAGCATCTGCGACAGGCCATCGACTCGTTGCAAGGAATCGATGAGATCTCGCTGGTCGTGCACAGCATGGGAGGCTTGGTCGTCCGGTCGTATCTCGCGGATGACGGCGACGAGCGCATTAACCGCATGGTGATGCTTGGAGTACCCAACCTCGGTGCCCGCATGGCCGACCACGTGCGGAGAAATCTGCTGTATCGCGCGCTTTACGGCCCGGCTGGTCAGCAGTTGGTCAGCGATGAGGACGGGTTAATCTCGAAGTTACCGACGCCCGGCTTCGAGTTTGGCATATTATGTGGCGTGCGAGGGACGGCCAACGGTTACAACCCGCTCATTCCTGGCGATGATGATGGAACCGTGAGCGTTTCGAGTGCGCGCTTACCGGGAGCGGCTGACTTCATTACGGTGAAGTGCCTGCATTCGTTTTTGATGCAGAACGACGAAGCGATCGACTACACCTGCCGTTTTCTCGAAACGGGCCGTTTTCGCACGAGCGGCGAGCGCCGCCCGATCCAAAAGTGACGCGTACAGCCAAGTTCTGACGAAACTAGTGGGTCGTGCTACTCGTCTGACACGCCGGTTCAGCGCTCGGGTGGCGTAAGCGCCCGGTGTGTTCTGCGACGAGGATGCCGTCGCCGTAGCTGAGCCCGTCTTTTCCGGTCGGTTCATTTCACGAAATGCAGGCGACACACAGTCGCTCCCGCCGTGCTTTCCGGTTAACATGGAACGTATCCGGAGACCAGAGGAGGATGAACGATGCCGATCGCGGTGAAGTGTCGCAAATGCGGCGAGAGTTACAACGTCCGCGATGAAGTCGCCGGCAAACAATTCAAGTGCAAGAAGTGTGCGTCCGTCATCCGGGTTCCCACGTCGAAGCGGGCGGGGACTGAGGGCGATTTTCTTTCAAGCCTCGACGTTGTGGCGCGCGCGGCTTCAAACGCTCCAGTCTACGAGAACGAGGACGAGGACGACTTTCACGATCCGGAAGTCCACAAACAGGACATCGCGTGGTACGACATTGTCCGCAGCCCGTTCCACCCGGAGGTGAATGAGAGGGCGAAGAGGCTGACATCCGTGGCCCCCTTTTGGCTGATTGGTGGCGCCGTCATCGGCATTGCGTGTGGGTTTCTCGCTATTCCCGTCACCGCGGCCTTGATGCCAATGTTCACAGACAATCTTGTTATCGGCTTGCTCATCATCGGGTTGGCATGGACCGCGCCGTTGATCATTTATTTCGCCGTGATGTACAGCTTTTACTTCAGTCACTACCTGGCCATGTGCCGGCAATTTGGCTTGGGACAACGTAGCACCGGCGTCATGACGGAGATTACCGATATGTTGGGGGGCGGGCGGCTTCAGCTTGGGTTGTACATAGTCATTCTGAGCTTCGTTGCGTTCCTGCCCCTAATGATTTTCCATATCACTGTGCTCGTTACGCTAGAGATTGATCTGGCCGAGACGCCACTAGCGAATCCTCTCGTGTTCGCCTTAGCCGCGTTACCGTACGGCTTTTCCCTGTCGTACTTGCCGATGGCCGGCGCGGTCCTCGCGCTGAAAGGTTCGCTCAATCCGTGGACCGTAGTTGTCTGGATCTGGGCCTGCCGACGAGATTACCCGCTGTTCGTCGTCGTCTTTGCGGCGCTGACGTGCATAATCGAAGCGGTCCATCAAGTGCTCGATCTCCTATTTCACCTTTTGATGTCGATACAGGCTTATGCGGAATTCGCAAGTATGATGCGATCGGCAGAATACATGCCCAGATATTTCGCCTTTCTCGGGTCCGTCTTCGTCGCGCAGTACCTCACGTTGGCGGCGTTCGCCATGCTGGGAACGTTGTTGCGGCGAAACGAGCACAACATCGGCTTCGACGTGCGGCGGCGGAGAGCCGCGGCGGCCGCACTCCGCGAACAACAACGCGAACGCGACGCTTGGCAATCATCGTCCAGCTAGATGACGGCGTTGCTACAGGTCGTTACCGTCGAGCAGGTCCGATGCGTCTTTGATCGCGTGTTCTTTCTGTTTGACTTCGGTGATCAGATCGAGATCTGCCTTAAAGTAGAGAGCGTGCGTTCCGTTGAGACGCATGTTGAACACGGCGATCGGTCCCACGATCACACAGCCGCCGATAATCAGCGCAACCGGGATGGCCAACAAGCTCCAATCGACAAAACGAGGAGCATCCGACGCCATGGTCTGCATTCGACCCATCTTTGCGGCAAACTGTTTTCGTTCTTCCACGTCGGCCCCGGGCAACTTGTTTTCCTGATTCTCGTCGACCCAGCGCTGTGCCCTGGCGATCTGCGAATTCATGTCGACGGCACCCACAAACGTGCCGATATCGCGCTGGAAAGCACCGCCGGCTACACCGAACAGCGCGAGGACTGGGATCGTGGTGACCAACAGCAGGAACGCACAGTAAAGCGTCTGCCCCGGGCATTGCAGAAATGTTTTGAATGTGGAGAACCAATTCCAGCCTTTGCCTGTAACGGGCATCGCCATATGCGCCATCGCGATGTGCCCGGTGGCGTGGCCCATGACGAATCCGACGCCGAGCAGGACGGCAGCCACGATCTGCATGTCCGCGAAAAAGAAAGCCATTCCTATCAACCCCATCACGACCACGACCGGCAATGGGTAAATCAACGTCCACAGGATGACCTTGATGCCAAAGGCCGCATTGAGAAAGAAGTCAAAATTGACGCGCTTGAGCTTCTTCTTCTTTATTAGCGTCGCGCGGATAATCTCTCCATCGAGAAACCATAACCAACCAAACGGAGCCAGCGCCGCAACCGTGGCAATCAATGACCAAAAAAACTTGGGCGGGCCGGTGACGCACCACAACACCATGAATATGCAGCCGAGAGAAAGGAGCGTATACAACGACGAGTAGGTCGATGTTCTGATCCAGAGTTTCTTGTTGTTCTTCAGAAATGCCCAGGCATCTCGGACCGATTCGCCATAGAACGTGCTGGGGTCGGGGCCCGATCGTTCCTGTAGTTTCCGCTGCTTTGCGCTCAACAAACCGGTTGCCAGGTCGATGCCGCATTTCGGGCAAAGAATGTCTTCGGCGTCGAGTGCTGCCGTACACTTTGGGCAGACTCGCAACTCGGCGTCTTCGACGTCGTCCAGGTCAAGGTTGGCCAACACGTCTGCGCGATCAGCCGACTTGCGAGCGGGCGCCTTGCGACGGGCCTTCTGTTGGGGCTTGCCCCGAGGCACACTATTGACCGCTTCGCAGTGTGGACAGCGAATCTTCTTGCCTCGTGCCCGATCGGGAGCCGTAATGACCGACTGGCACCCCTCGCATCGAATTTTGGCCGGCATGAAACCATTCCTCTCAAATTTCTGCGTTCACCACCGTAGAACGTCGTTCCGAGACGCGCCAGCGCGGTCATACTGCGCGGCACCCACTGTACCATCTTTTGCGATCATTGCATCTCTCAAAGCTTCTTGACGGCGCATGCTTTCTACCGCTCGAAGTCGTATCCAAATCGTCCGCAGGGCGACGTCGGCCCTCATTGCGTCGGGTCAAGGATTCTCATGTCCGGGCTTAGAGATGACCGGGCGTGTGACACCCCCGCGACTTCCGGGAGAGTGGTCTTAGCCCATTGCTGCCAAAGAGTCCTCGATCACGCTCAACACTTCGGCAATGTCCTCCGGGCGATGGGCCTGTGAATAGCCGTGATGACAGGCTCCTCCTCCGTAGTCGTGGAAGTAAACGCCGCGGTTGGTCGCTTGTCGGCAGAATTCCCGCATCGTTTCCGTATCGTGGCAGAATGTCTCACGGTAGTTTGTTACCGGGTCGCGGGTCCCGAATATGATGCCGAATCGACTTCCATGATGCTGGAACCGCACCGGCACCCGACTGCGGCCGGCGATCTCCTGCAGGCCGGAAAACAGGCTTTCGCCCAGCGCGTTGATCGTCGACCAAAACTCCAGCGTGCTGATTTCCTTGACAAATGCCAATCCGGCAAGAACGCTCATCAAGGGCGCGTTGAACGTGCCCGAATGCGCAACGTCGCCGGTCGGTTTGAAACGGTCCATCAAGTCGGCCTTTCCTATAATCGCCGAAAGGGGCAGCCCCGCGCCCAGTGATTTCCCGATCGTACTGATGTCGGGCGTCACACCAAAGTCTTGCTGAGCGCCACCGGGGCTCTGTTTCGCGAACGATTGAATCTCGTCGAAGAACAACACCATCTCGTGTTCGTCGGCCAATTCACGTGCGCGTTCGAGAAACCCGGGCGCCGGCAAAATGCAGCCGCAATTGAAGTCGATCGGCTCGATGAGAATCGTTCCCACTTCGTGCCGGTGTTTGCGGACAGCCGCTTCGAGCGCGGCGACGTCGTTGTATTCAATCGGTATGACCAAGTCAGCCATCGCACGCGGTATCCCTTCGCTTTCGCGGTAGGGGGGATCCGCGTCGACCTGATCGGCCGGCGGATGCCCACCGATGAACGTGAATTCGTGATAGCCGTGGAAATGGCCGAGGAAGCGAATTACCTTATCGCGCCCGCTGATCGCGCGACACAATCGCAGCGCGTGCAGCGTTGCTTCAGAGCCGGATGATGTGAACCGAACCCGCTCGCCGCAGGGAACAATTCTGCACAGTTCCTTCGCCAACTCAATGTGCAGCGGCGTATCCAAGCTGCACATCACACCCAGTTCCCACACCCGGTCGAATACGCTCTTCAAGCAATCCGGGGCGTGCCCCAGCAAAGCCGCGCCGTGGCTCATCGACATGTCGATGAACTTGCGATCTTCGATATCCCAGAAATAGGCCCCTTTGGCCCGCGAACCGTAAACCGGCCGCCCCCAAGCCGAGTTCAGCCGAGTGCTCGAACAAACGCCCCCCGGCAGGACGCTACGGCCCTCCGCGTACAATCGTTCGAACATTTCGGGCGTCCTGGCAAGTTCGAACTCGTACATTGGGCGATACCTCGAGGCAAACCGAAAGAAACCGTAGGCGATCGGTCAATCATGCCCGTCGGCCAATTGAATTGTCAAACGATCTGACGTGAAGCCACGCAGCCGTGAATCATCGAAACGCCAGTCGCCCGCTTGCATTGCAACTGGGTGAGCGTCTTCAGAGTGTTGCGAGGCTCTGGTGCCAGCATTGACCCCGTTTCGCGCCTGCTGAATAATGGGTGGTCGGACGAGAGAATTGTTGGGCCGGCCCGAACATTGCTTGCGGCAGTCTTGTCAGGTCAGGCGGCATGAGTGGCTGGTCCGCCCTTGTGTTGTTGAATACCAGCGGTGGACAGGCCGCCACCAGCACCCGACCAACCATAACACGATCCACAAGCCATTTCGTCCTTCTCAGGCAATCCAAAAACACTTAGGCCGTTAGAGCGTACTTGAATGAACCCTGCTTCGAACACCGGTGACGACACTTCCCAGATGACGGCGACCTCTCGCGTTCCGGACGCCTCCGGGCGGTTTGGCGAATTCGGCCGGCGGTTCGTTCCCGAAACGCTGATGTACGCCCTGGAACAGCTGACCGAAGAGTACGAAAACGCCAAACGCGACGAGAGTTTTCAAAACAGGCTCACCGGTCTGCTCAACACCTATGTGGGACGTCCCAGCCCGTTGTACTTTGCCGAGAGACTCACCGAACACTGCGGCGGGGCGAAAATCTTTCTCAAGCGGGAAGACCTCAACCACACCGGCGCTCATAAAATCAACAGCTCGATCGGCCAAGCCCTGCTCACCCTGAGAATGGGCAAGCAACGGGTCATTGCCGAAACGGGAGCCGGCCAGCACGGCGTTGCGACCGCGACTGCCTGCGCCCGGTTCGGCCTGGATTGTGTCGTCTACATGGGCGAAGAGGATATCCGGCGGCAAAAGCTAAACGTCTTCAACATGAAGACGATGGGCGCCGAAGTCCGCCCGGTGACCACCGGCTCACGCACGCTCCGCGACGCGATCAACGACGCCATGCGCGATTGGATGGCGAGTGTCGAATCGACCCACTATATCATTGGCTCGGTCGTTGGGCCGCACCCCTTTCCGATGATGGTCCGCGACTTTCAATCGGTCATCGGTCGTGAGGCCCGCGTACAGTGCCTCGAAGCGACCGGCAAGCTTCCCAGTGAAGTGATCGCCTGTGTCGGCGGCGGCTCAAACTCGGCCGGAACCTTTTACCCGTTCGTCGACGATGCCGACGTGCGTTTAACCGGCGTCGAAGCGGGTGGCCGAGGCCCAAACCCCGGCGACCACGCCAGCACGCTCACCTATGGGGCCAAAGGCGTCTTGCACGGCAGTTACAGTTACGTGTTGCAAGACGACGACGGCCAGACGCTCGACGTGCACTCGATTTCGGCCGGACTCGATTACCCCGGCGTCGGCCCCGAGCACAGTTACTGGAAAGAAACGGGCCGCGTCGATTACCAGAGCATCAACGACCAGGAAGCGCTCGATGCGTTTCACATCATGTGTACTACCGAAGGCATCGTGCCGGCCATCGAGAGTTCCCATGCCATCGCTCAGGCACTCAAGACAGCCGGGAGCCGCGACAAGGACGACGTCGTACTCGTCTGTCTTTCCGGCCGCGGCGACAAAGACGTGTACGAAGTGGCTCGACTGCTCGGCAAGGAAATTTGATCCGCTTTCCCTACGTGGCACCGTTTTTCGACAACACTCGCATTGATGCCTCTTAGACACAACTGAATAATTCAACCCACGAAAGCTGATTCCGTTGACCACACCGTCACGCATTGCAACAACCTTCGCCGACCTCAAGTCGGCGGGCCAAATGGCCTTTATGCCCTTCGTCACCTGTGGCGATCCCGACATGCCGACGACCTTGGCGTTGATCGAAGAACTCGCCGACCAGGGAGTCGATCTAATCGAAGTCGGTTTCCCCTACAGCGATCCGATCGCCGACGGACCGGTCATCCAGGCCTCTTACACCCGGGCTCTCGACAACAACTTGACCGTCGGGCAGATCATGGACGGCATTCGCTCGCTCACCGCCGACGCGAGCACGGCTCAGAAACTGCCCCCTCTGGTTGCCATGGTCTCCTACGCAATCGTCTTCCGCTGGGGGCCGGAAGAATTCGCGAAACAGGCCCGCGACGTCGGTTTTTCGGGACTGATCATCCCCGACTTGCCGGGAGACGAAGCGGCCGAGTTCGCCGAAATCGCCCGTTCGTGCGGGCTCGACTTAGTTCAGCTCATCGCGCCGACGACACCGCCCGAACGGGTCGAACGCATTTTGAAGTCGGCTGGAGGCTTTGTGTACTGCGTTTCGGTTGCCGGCACCACCGGCGTGCGAGCCGAGTTGCCCGCAGAGCTACACGATCAGCTCAAAGACCTCCGCGGCCGGACCGACTTGCCGCTGGCCGTCGGCTTCGGCATCAGCACCCCCGAGCACGTCGACGCACTCCGCGACGTCGCCGACGGCGTCATCGTCGGCTCAGCCATCGTCCGCCAATTCGAGCCGCCCCCCGATGGCAAAACCGACCCCGCCCGAGCCGTCAAAAACGTCGGCCAACTCGCCAAAGCCATGGTGGCCGAGACGCACCGGTGATTGCGTGAGGCAAACGACACCCCGAGTCGCCGATTGTCGGCCCAGCAAGACAGGCAATGCAGCGCTCCGTCAGCCTTGTTCGAGCGGGTAGCCGGCTTCTCGCCAGCCTCGGATGCCGCCGTCCATCGAAATGACGTTGGTGTAGCCCATTTGGACGAGGGCGTCGGCTGCCAGTGCCGAGCGGTATCCGCCGCCGCAGTACAACACAATCTGTGCCGACACGTCGGGAATGGCGGCTTCGATGTCCCGCTCGATCACGCCCTTGCCGAGATGCCCGGCGCCGGGAATGCGGAGGGACGCGAATTCGCTTTCTTCGCGGACGTCGATCAAGTAGAACGATTCGCCGTCGTCGAGTTTTTGCTTGACGTCGCCCACCGTACATTCTTTGATCCGGGCCCGCGACGCGTCCACAATCTTCAGAAATCGCTCGGGGTGTTGCATCGCCATGTTCTCCGTTCGCAATTTGAGTTGGTCCTGAAACACTCTGTTGGCTCAAAAGAACCCTTGTTTTCAAGAATCGATTTCGCCCACGACCGCGTTTCAGGATGGGTACTGGTTTTTTTGATGGGCCGCTATTTCATGTGTTTCATAACGAACGGCAACACGCGGCGGTAGGCACTTTGGACGAGCTCTTGGTCGCCGTTTGACAAGCCGTGCCCGGCATCGGGAACCGTCACGAATTCATGCGGCACGCCGTGTTGTTTGAACTGTTGTTCCATGAGCACCGACTGTTCGTAGGGCACGTCGGTGTCTACGGTGCCGTGAATCAAGAGTGTCGGCGGGTATTCGTCGGTCACGTTGTTGACCGGCATGTAGGGATCGTATTTCATTGCTTCGGCGACGGGATCGAAGCCGGAGACGAGCAGGGGCCATAAGCCGTTCTGCCGGCAGTAAAGATAAAAGCTGCCACGCTGCTTGCCCTGAATGCGTCCGTCGGCCAGCGGTGGGCCACTCACGCCGGCGAATGCGTTTTCTTCGGAGACGAGCGGCCGGCGGCGATAGAATCTGCTCGGCTGACTGTACCAATCGCCGAGCAGATCGCCGTACCCCCAAAAGGCGACCAGCACCGCCGGGCGAGGCTCAGCCCGAAAACCGGCCGTGAGCGTCAGGTAGCCGCCCGCTGAGCCGCCGAGCACGGCGATTTTCTCCGTGTCGACGTTGAACAGCTCCGGCCCCCGCTCGTGGACCCAGGTGTAGGCGTCCAGCACGTCTTCGATGATCGCAGGCAAATGTGTCTCGGGCGCGAGCCGATAGTCGATCGACACGATTGCGTAGCCCTCTTTAAGAAAATCGTGGAGCACGCTTTTCATCACCTGGCCACGGTGCCCCAGAATCAACGCTCCGCCGTGAATCGAGACCACGACCGGGCGGGTGACGTCGTCATCATGCCGATAGACGTCGGCCGACAGCTCCAAACCGTCGACCTTTTTGTAAACAAACGTCCGCTTGACGACACTGGCATCCGCAGCCAGCAGAAACTCGCTGAAACCAACAGTGACGAGCATCGCAACAGCCAACGAAATCCTGTCAATTTGCATCATCATTTCGCCTCACAAACAAATTGCCGTTTCGAACGTTGGGCGGAGAGCAAGTTAACAGCAAGCCCACGCTTCGCTTCTCGAATCACTTGCCAGTATGCGGAATAACGTGCGACGATTCCAGCGGCATTTTCTCTTGGGCCGGGATCGAAGGGTCTGCCGTAAGAATGCGATCCGCTACTCAGTCGTGCTCACGTCCTTCAACGTGATACCGACTCCAAAAACGATGCGAGAGCCGCGTTCACGGCTTGGGGATCTTCCATCGGCGACATATGGCCGGCGCCGTCGATCACGACTAGGTTCGCACCGGGAACCGCCTCGGACATGCCGCGCATCTCGTCGACGGTGCTGAGAATGTCTTCGCTGCCGACGACCATCAGCGTGGGAACGCCTATCGAGCCGAGCTTTTCGGTGGCATCCGCGCGCTCGGCCATTGCGTGCAACGCCGCGGCGACCGTTTCCGGACGCGTCGAGAGAATCATCTCGCTGAGCCGTCTGCCGACGTCAGGTTGGCTATCGAGCGTAGCTTGAGAGAGCAGCTTGGGCGTCATCGCTTTTGCGATCGGCTCGACGCCGTTTTCGAGCACGAGTTGCGCCATCTTCCGGCGATTGTCGACCGCCTCGGGCGAATCGGCGGCGGCACGGGTATCGCACAGAACCAGCGCCTTGAGCCGCGAACCGTATTTGCGGATGAACTCCCAGGCGACGTAGCCTCCCATCGAGAGTCCACAGTACGTGATCGGTTCATCGACACCGAGCGCGTTGAGCAGCGCGTCGAGGTCGTCGGCGAATCGTTCCATTGAGAGCGTGGCTTGAGAAACGCCGCTCGCGCCGAAACCCCTCAGATCGGGTGCGATGACGCGATGGCTGCCGGCGAATGCATCGAGCTGCGCCTGCCACATTGTGTGGTTGAGTGGGAATCCGTGTACGAACAGAATCGGCGGACCCTGACCCTGGTCGAACACGTTGAGTTCGGCGTCGTTGACGGTGACGATGGGCACGTTGTCCCGGCTCCGTAAAACTGGCTTCGAGTCCAAATGGGTTCACGCTGTCGGCAATCGCCGAAGAGTGCCTCGTGAGGTGTTCGGCATCCAATATACTTCCCTGGTCAATTATTCAGCTTGTCGATCCCGCCGACAACCCCGTGGGATTGATATGCGCTGGCGTCGACCGGCGGCGAATGGGAAATGCGACCGAACAAACCAGGTTCCAGGCGAGAAGGACGCGGGAATGATATAATCTCCGAACAATGCATTTTTCAGAAATTCGCGACAACTCGAAACGATAACGAGGCTGCTATCATGATCAACCCGAATCCATTCACACCATTTCGTTCGTTTGACCGCACCTGCACCAAAAATGCGTGGGCAAAGAGCAGGGATTTGATGACGTTGACCTTTATGGTCCTGGCAGCCGTCGGGTCATTCCCGGCTCACAATGCCAGTGCCGCCGAACTTTGGGCGGGAGCGGCCAAAGTTGACATTACGAACGTCGACGCAGGCCCGGTTGACGGCCGCATGTTTGTCAAAGCGCTGGTCGTGAAAAACGAGACCACGACGACGGCCATCGTAACGGTCGACGCGGTTGCCATTGGAGAGATCGGTTCGATCGGCAACGACTATCTGGGAAAGGTTCGCACACAGATCGAAAACGAACTGAGTATTCCGCCCGCGCACGTTCTCATTAACGCCAGCCATTGTCACGGCATCGTCTGTTCCGACGTCGACGCACGAACGATTCAAGCAGTCAAACAGGCGGCTCAGAACATGGTTCCCGTCAACGTTGGCGCGGGCACCGGTCACGAGGACCGCGTGATGGAGAACCGCCGGCTCAAACTGAAGAGCGGCAAGGAAATTGACGTCCGTCACGCGTACTCAATGCCACCCGATGAAGACGTCGCCGAGGTCGGGCCGATCGATCCGCAGATTGGTGTGCTACGGCTCGATCGGGAAGACGGCAGGACGTTTGCCGTCGTTTACAACTTCGCCTGCCATCCCATTCAGGGTGTTCCCAGCGGCGGAAACACGGCTGACATGACCGGCTTTGCGTCGACGGTCATCGAAGACAACTTGAGCGAGGGCACGATTGCACTATTCGTACAGGGCTGCGCAGGAGACATCAACCCCGTGTTCTACAAGGACGTCGACCACCCCCGAAGCGCCGAGACGCTCGGGAACATGCTGGGCTTGAGTACCTTGCGAGCCGTGAGAAAAGTCCAAACCAAATCAGACGGCCGGCTGAAAGTGCTCAATGAGACCCTCGAACTTCCGCGAGCCGACACCGCTCAGCGCATCTTCGACATGGAAGCCGAGCAAGAACGGCTCTTGCGGTCGCTACGAGGTACGAGCCTCAACTTGAAGACGTTCATTCCGCTGGTTGTGAAGTACAACGTGTCGGGCGAGTATCCTTCATACTATTCGCACCGCTACCTTCACGACAAAGCACTCGGACGAAACGATTTGAACCATCTCGATGGCGAGAACCGTCGGAACATGAAGCAATACATTCGTAACATTCACACGATGGAGCAACTAACGCGACTTAACACCAACTTGGCGCTGCTACGGAAACATCACGCCAACGGAGTTGGTGCGGGGAAGCGAACGATCGACGTTGAGCTCGGAGGCCTGAGAATTGGAGGCTTCGTACTGACCACGTTTCCCGGAGAATTGACGGTCCGCATCGGACTCAACATCAAGAAAGCATCTCCCCACGATCTGACGTTCGTTGCCGGCTACACCAACGGCTACGTCTACTACGCGCCGACGACCGAGCAGCTACAAAACGTTGGCGGGGCGCAAGAAGACAGCGACTGCCTGTTAGCACCGCACTGGCAGCAGATGTACGAAGACAAAGCCGCCGAGATTTTGCGAGCGCTTTAGAAGCCGCACCTGAACTCAGCTGTGGTTGAATTCGGCACGAGGTATGAAAAGGACGCACGCTGCCCCACAGGGGTCTTGGGAGCACTTCGAGCGGCGTCAGTCGTTGTCCCTACGGGACGACTCAGTTCGGCACATAGTTGACCATGACGGGCCGGCCGTCACGATCGGTCAGCCGGACGCCGAAAGCCCAGCGAAAACCCATTTGCGTAATCTTCAGCAGAATACGATTCACACCCGCGGTGGCATGCACCTCGATCGTGTCTTGATCGGCGCTGTAGCCGCGACCTTCGTCGAATCGGCCCACTTCCTTGCCGTTGAACCAGCACTTGAAACCGTCGTTGCTACCGATCTTAAGCAATAGCGGCCCCTCTTCGGGCAGATCGACCTCGGCGTAGGCGTAGACGGCGACTTCCGCCAGCGGGCCGTAGAGAGCTACCAGGTCAACCTTTCCGTTAGGATCGTCGGTCATGTGCTGACGCCACGTCAGCGCGCGACCCGCGACGGTCGGTTGGCCGGCCAGGTCGATGTTCGGTTCGCCGAGCAGCCGCTTGTCGACGTCGTTGTCACCGTCCCACGGTACCGGCCCGATCAGGTGCCATCGGCTCACGCCTCCATTTTTCCGTGTCTCGGCATCGATCTCGACGCCCAGCGATTCAAGGCTCTCGAGCACCAATTTGTACACCTTAGCGCTGTGAGTTGTCTTGAGTGCCCGGCTCAGCGTGCCCACGGCTAACTGCTTGGCGGCCGGGTCGCGCTGCGCCCGCTCTGTGACGACGGCCACGTTCGCCCGGATCGCAGCCTCATCTCCGTAGCAAACAACTCGGCCATCGGCCAAAACCACTATGATGCGTCCGTCGCGATCGACGCTCAACCCGCCGGGCAGCGCCACCTCAGGCAATGTGCGTTCCCAAAGCATGCTGCCGTCATCGATATCGAGCGCACATAAAATCCAGCGGGAATTGCGATCGCGCGCCTGTGGCATCTCGCAGATGGCTAAGACCGCGTTGGGTGTCACGGTGAGGGCAATCGCATCGCCGCCTTGAAGTGCCTCGGCGATCCACTTCGGCTTCGGCTTGCCGCCGGAGTTGATGGACTGCTCAACAGCTTCGGCCGTGTAACAGGCCGGGACGGACAAACGGCCATCGACCATCGCCACATGCTCATCGTCCCAAGTGGGAGGAATCTTGCCTTGATGCAGGCTAACCGGCGCGCCGATGCTGTCTTCAGATTTGATGGCGTGGGCAACGAACGAACCGGGGTTGACAACGTTTTTGATCGGCGAGAACCGGAGCCGGCCGCCGAGAACGACGTAATCGTCCCCAAAGATGCCGATCTCTTCGCCCCGATTCGACTTCGGCGAACCGTCGCCCGGTGGGCTGCCGCGATATTCCCCAGTTTCCAGATCGTATGCCGCCGGTGAGACCACGTTGCCGCCCGGCATCCAGAGCCGTCCGTCGGCCAGCGTGAGATCACCGTGCGCGGAGACGCCTTTTCTGAGGTCGGCGTCCAAATGTCCGGACGATTCGTTCTTCCACTTGACCTCGCCGGTGATTGCGTCGAGCGCGTATACGTAGGTGCCGTCGTAATCAATGATGCCGGCGGCCGCGTAAACGACTCCGTCGTCGACGAGCACACCGCTATGCACGGGCCACGACGAAGACAGTTTTCCGTAGACGGGAATCCGCCGCTCGACCGGAGCCGCCCGGAATTTCCACAAAAGTCGTCCCGATGCCGCTTCAATAGCGTAAACGAAACCATCTCCCGAGCCGACGTACGCGCGACCCTTCCAGATGGCGGGGGCGCTCAGAATCGGACCGGCGGTCAGGTACGTCCACTTCCGATCGCCGCTGACGGCGTCGAGGGCCAGCACCTTGCCTTCGTCGGTCGCCATGAACACCAGCCCGCCGGATGTGGTCGCCGCCGTTGGCCGGCTCTCGACGTCCGGTTGGTATTCCCAAACCGTGCTCACTTCTCCCGGCGTGGAAACGCTCGTACCGGCGCCACGTTTGATGTTGCCGCGATATGTGGGCCAATCTTTGGCGGATGCTTCCAAATCAGTGACTGCCGAAAGGCCGTCTTTGCCAAGTTGCAAACGATTTGTGGGATCGGCCGAGAAATCAAAATTGGCGCTGTCGGCCGACGTGAGGGCCACGCGTCCCAGCAGCATCAGGTTGCAATCGCAGGGCCAGGGGCCGACGTACAACAGGCCGTTTGCGGCGACGACTCCGTCATTACAACCGGGGCGGACGGCTCCGTTGAACAACACCTTCTTGCTTTTGCGGTCGAAACGGGTCAAGCCCTCCGGCCAGCCGCGACAAAACAGTGAGTCCGACGTCGCGGTCAGACGAGCGCACGATCGTTTCATGAAGCCGAGGTCATCCATCTCTTCACCGCTGACCGGGTCGACCAGCAACGTGTTGCCGCCTTTGCCGATGCCGACGGCCACTTTGTCGTCGATGTAGAGTGCATTCGGGTTGTTGGTGGTCTTCTTCTTGTTCCACAACAAATATCCGTCCGCGGTGGAGATGGCGACGACGTTCATCCGCGTCTGGGCTTGGAAGATCAGCGCGTCGGGCGTATGAACACAGAACGTCATCGAACGGAAGCCGGGCGTCGAAGCGAGGCCGCGCCCTTGTTGTTCGATCAGGGAGCGGACTTTCGGGTCGGCGTTTTCCCAAGCCGTTTTTCCGGTTCGCATGTCGAGACACGTGATGTGGGCATCGGGGCTGTATAAGAAGATCTTGTCGCCGCCGAGCACCATGGCGCGGGAGTCAATCGTCTTCTTTTCGCGGTGGATCCACAGGCGCTTCTTGGCGGTGAGATCGTAAGCGACGAGCGTGCGCCCAAACCCCCAAGGCACGCGTTTACCGTAATAGCCTTTGCTCAACTCGCCCCAACTCCAGTGGGCGAGTTTGCTCCGGACGATGGTGGTTTCCGTGGGAGACTTCTTGGCACCGACCAGCGCAAACAGAATTCCGTCTTTGATCGCCATCCACTTCCAATCTCCGCGGACGCCGGCGATGTTGATCCGACCCAATTCATCGCCCGTTTCGGGGTCCAGCAGCAGACAGCCGCTTCCGTCGGTATCGATCATGTAAAACACGTCGTCCGTGGCGACAAACGCCGAGCGGTGGACCAGGTAACCACTGGGAAGTTCGCGCGACCAGAGAATGGTGCCGTTGTAGCCGTTGCGGGCCAGCAGCGTGTTGAGCCACGCTTCCTCGCGCTTGTGGTGTGCGATGTGCCCGATGGCGTTGAAGATTCGGCCTCCCGCCGCCGTTGTGATGGCGGGCATCGAAGTGTAATACGGCGCACCGAGCCATTTGGTTAGGTAGGGCGCTTTGATCACGGAGTCTTCAGAGACGGGGTTGTTGTCGGGACTGTGTTCCCAGTGGCTCCAATCGTCGACGCCCTCCATTGGCGGCTTCGTAACCACGGCCCACTGTCCGTAGTCGTCGTTGCTGAGCGGCGCTTCGCTCAGGCCCGCCTTTTGCAACCAGTTTTTCAGGTCGTCTGCGGTGAGAGCGTCGGCCGTCCCGCTCGACAGATTTGGCCGACCGATGATCAGTTTCCCTTCCGGTCGCAACACACGGAGAACCTCTGCCGCCGAGAGCTCGCTCAATTCACCCGGTGAGAGGTGCGCGGCGACGATCAAGTCGATCATGTCGTTCGCGTAGGGAAGTTGACCGAGTGGGCCATGTTCGACGACTGCGGTGTGGCCGTACAATCCTGCTTCGTCAAGGACTTCTTGTGCTGCTTTGACCGAAGATGCTCGCGGGGTCCAGCCGTGAACCAGGAGTTCGCCGGCCTGCGCCACGTCGAAAACAAAACTCTCGTTGTTCCAGCCGAGCACCGTACAGATGCCTCGCGACATTCCGGACGTTTCGACAAGATGTGCGGCCAATTCAACGGTATCGTTGGTCTCGGGATCGCCATCCGCTGCCAGCGTAATTCCGGAAGGCCCGCCAATCAGGCAGCCCGCAATCAACAGCGCTACCACGATGAATTTGTGGGTCGATCGTTTCATTGCCGTTCCCTCGTGTGTTGTCTTTTTCGCGGGGCGAAACGCACCGCCTGCCGGGCCAATTTAGGATCAATACCATCTCGATTGATGGTATCCATTGTTTGCCGTCATTGCAAAAAGTCTCTCGGCCGTCAGTCGATCAGCGGGTGCTGCATCAGTGAATAACAGGCGTTCCCTATTTCGATGGCGCCGAATCGCCGGGCGGTTCGTCTTCGGCGATGCAGTACAAAAATTCCTGCCCGCGCAGGAACAGCTCGCGGCCGGCGATGGCCGCTGAGGCGCTGAAGCTGTCGTTGAGCCGATTCCGCGCGAGGGCAACCGGCTCTTCGGCGTGCGTCATCACAAACGTCAAGCCGTTTAGGTCGGTGATGTAGACGCGGTTCGCGGCTCCGACGGGCGAGGCATATACGTTGCGAATGCCGCCGAGCCTGAACGCGCCGGGCTGATCTGCGCCGGTTTTCGCATTCACGCGTGACAGAATTCCCTGGTAGTGCGCGAGGAAATACAGCGCATTGCCGTATAGTAGTGGTGACGGCACGTAGGGCGTTCCCCGGGTTCGCTGCCACACGACGTGACCGCTGTCGGTAATGTCGCCCGTGGCGCCGTCGAGGCGTATCGCCAACATGGCTCGTTTTTCGTAGCTGCTGCCGGCGAACACCATTCCGTTCCCGGCAACCGGCGAAGCGACAATATTCGCCGACATTCCGCCACATTCCCAAAGCACTGCGCCGGACGTCATGTCGTAACTGCGAACGCGGTCGGTGCCACTTACGATGACCTGAGGCTTGCCGGAATGTTCGACGACAATCGGCGTCGCCCACGACGTGACTTCGTCGCGGTCGGCTTTCCAGCGCTGTTTGCCCGTTCGTTTGTCGAGTGCGACGATGAATGATCGTCCTTCGTGATCCCAGTTGACGATCAGCGTGTCATCATACAGGGCGACCGAACTGCCCTCGCCGTGTCCGTGCTTGCTCTGCATAATGCCGAAGTCTTTTTCCCACCGCTGCACGCCTTCTGAGTCAAAGCAGTACAGCCCGCGTGAGCCGAAGAAGGCAAACAGAAGTTCGCCGTCGGTGACCGGTGAGGCGGAGGCTTGGCTTGCCGAGCGATGGCCTCCTTCGTGAGGCAGCGCCTCGCGGACCGTCCGCTCCCAGGCGATGTTTCCATTTCGGCGATCGACGGCGATGACCAAATACTTGTGGTGCCGCGTGACCGGCAGGTTGTCATGTGCGCCCGGCGCGCCGCTGAATTTGGGTTCCAGCGCCTCGCCGTATGGTGTCGCTGCGGTGAGGAAAATGCGGTTGCCCCAGACGATGGGCGTCGAATGCCCTTCGCCCGGCGGATCGATTTTCCAGCGAATGTTTTTGTCTTCGCCAAATTCGATCGGCGGGTCGCCGCCGGGTGCGACACCGGTACCAAGCGGCCCACGCCACTGGGGCCAGTTTTGTTGGGACCGGTTCTGTTCGGCAGTCGAGGTGCCGCGGTCGCCCGCGGTCGCCGCTCGCGCCAGGAAAACGAAAACGGTTCCGAAAAACAGAAGCGTTCGAGCTGTCGATCTTCGATTGCTTACGCAGTGCGTCACAGTGTTGTCTCGGGAGAGTGTTCGGCGTGAGTTGTTGTCGCCGTTTTTCGGTTCATCTTTCCGGACGAGGCAAGCCACAGCACGTCGGGGCACGCCGGTCTTAGAGCGATTCAGACAGCGACCGTTCGAAACGTTGCACCGTTCCGCGAGGCATCTGCGATTACTACGCCAAAACGTCGGTGATCGGTTGGCCGCCGTGGGCGATTTCGATCGGTTGGCCGATTTGGTTTCGAACCCGCATTTCGGGGTCAATACCCAGCAGGCGGTAAATCGTCGCGCAGATGTCGCCGGTGCTCACCGGGTTTTCGGCGATGTAGGCGGCATGCTTGTCGGACGCTCCGTAGACTGTTCCCCCGTTGATTCCCGCACCGGAAAACAACACCGAATAGCAGTAGGTCCAGTGGTCGCGGCCGCCGTTGGCGTTGAATTTCGGTGTGCGGCCGAAGTCGCTCATCACCACAACCAGTGTCTCATCCAACAGGCCTCGCTCGTCGAGGTCCTGCATGAGCGCGTTGTAGGTCAAATCGAGCTGGGGCAGGTTGTAGTCGCGTAGGATGCCATTGTTGCGCTTGTGCGTGTCCCAACATTCGTACTGCAGCTTGAGTCGCTCCCAGTAGCAGTCCCAGGTGACGTTGATGAATTTGACGCCTTCTTCGACGAGCCTGCGGGCAACGAGCGCGCTCTCACCGAACAACGAGCGGCCATAACGATCGCGCAGCTTGGCATCTTCTTTGTCGAGATCGAACGCATCGCGTACGCCCGACGACGTGAGAATGCCCCAGGCTCGCTGCGCCTGTTTGTCGAACGATGTCAGTGCCGGCGATGAGGCGACGGCGAACCGTTGTTCGTTGATCTGGTCGAGTAGGCTTCGCCGTGTGCTGAGCCGATCGAGCGTCATGCCGTCCCCGAGCGTGCTGTTGGGAATCAGCGGCCGGCCCCGCAACACCTGCGAGTGGTAGGGCACGTCGGGTGGCTTGTCGACGTGAGGATCGCATTCGGTGAACAGCGGGTCGTACCGCTTGCCGAGAAACCCCGCGTAGGGGCCGGGACGGTGGATCGACTGTCCCCAGCCGAGGTAACAGGGCATGTAAACGTACGCCGGAACCTGGCTGCCGGCGTCGTTGAGGTACTCGCAGACGCTTCCCATGCTCGGCGGATAGCCGTCTTTTGTCGACGCGATGTTGTCGAGTTTGCCTTCGAAACCTGTGTAGCTGGGGAGTGTGTTGTGACAGCCCGCCTCGTGGCCGACGGAGCGGACGATGGCGCTGCGGTGCATCCACCGAGCCGACAGAGGCAGCAGTTCGCAGATATCGACACCCGGGGCCGAGGTGGCTATCGGACTGAATTCACCGCCGATTTCCTTGGGCGCGTCAGGCTTAAGATCGTACATGTCCTGCGTCGGCGCACCGCCCAACAGGTACAGAACGATGATGCTCTTCGCTTTCGCGGGAAACGTGTGGCCCCTCTCGCGCGCCCGGAGATACTGCGGCAGACCGAACCCGCCGAGAGCCGTCAGCGCGCCGACTTTGAGCGTTTCCCTCCGCGTGATTCCGTCACAGCAACGCCGTTTGCTTCCGAGCACGGTGAACATGGGATGCTCCTCTCGCAGAATGGCAGGCGTCTGAGGACGCCGACCATTGTAATCACTCGCCGGCCGAAAGTCGAAACCTCATACAGAGTTGGGCTTTGGGTTCGTTCGATTGCGCCGCATTCGGCAAATCGCTCAATCGACTCGAAGCGGATTTGACATGAGAGCCTCACAGGCGAGATGATAAGGCCATGCGACAGGACGCATGTTTCTCGCACTCATAGACAATGGAGGCAGATTGAAGTGGACGGCGACGAAAGGCAACCTGCCGGTGAGCAAATGCCTCCCGGCGATACGACGGATGAAGCGTCTGTCGAACAACTCGGCGCAGCCTACGGGAAAATCACAGCCGAACTCGGAAAGGTGATCGTCGGACAGCGGCAAGTCGTCGAGGAGTTGATGATCGCGCTGTTGGCCGGCGGGCATTGCTTGCTGGTGGGCGTGCCCGGCTTGGCGAAGACGCTCATGGTGCGAACATTGGCCGACACGCTGGGGTTGGCGTTCAATCGCATCCAGTTCACTCCCGATTTAATGCCGGCTGACATTACCGGCACCGAGGTCATACAGGAAGACCGGGCGAGCGGCCAACGCGAATTCAAGTTCTTAAAGGGGCCCGTCTTCACGAATGTGTTGCTGGCCGACGAAATCAATCGCACGCCGCCCAAAACTCAGGCCGCTCTGCTCGAAGCGATGCAGGAGCAACAGGTGACAACCGGCGGCAAACGACACCAACTCCCGGCTCCGTTTTTTGTATTAGCGACGCAAAACCCCATCGAACAAGAGGGCACCTACCCGCTCCCCGAGGCGCAGCTCGACCGATTCATGTTCGAGGTGTTGGTTGACTATCCCGCCGAAGAGGAAGAATTCCTCATTGTCCGGCAGACGACGTCGGACGCAAAACCGTCCGTTGAGGAGGTGTTATCTCACAGCGAGATCGAAGCGCTGCAGGCGGTCGTGCGGAAAGTTCCCGTGGCTGACCACGTCATTCGCTACGCCATGCAGTTTGCCAGGCTCACGCGCAGCAGCGCTCAGACATCGCGAGAACGCGGCGGCGCGACGTTGGGTGCCGCTCAAGATGATCAGCCGCGCGGAGTGCTTCGACTGCCGGGCCGCGATGCAGCGCTGCGCCTTGAAGATGTTCCCGCGTTCATTGCCGAATACGTGAGTTGGGGCGCCGGGCCTCGCGCGAGCCAATACTTGATACTCGGGGCCAAGGCGCGGGCTATGCTCAACGGGCGGGCCTACGTGAGCACCGACGACGTTCGTGTGGTCGCACCCGCCGTATTGCGTCATCGCATCATCACGAATTTCAATGCCGAGGCAGAAGGCATCACCCCGGACGACGTTGTCCGGCTCTTAGCCGAAGCGATTCCAACAGAATCACCCAGAGACGATTCGAGTGGACAACTACCGGAAGTATTTCGATCCGCAGACGCTGGCTAAGCTAGAAGGCTTAGGTCTGAAGGCGAGGCTGATTGTGGAGGGCTTCGTCAGCGGTCTGCACAAGAGTCCGTATCACGGTTTTTCGGTCGAGTTCGCCGAGCACCGCGAGTACGTGCCCGGTGATGATCTGCGCTACGTCGATTGGAAAGTGTTTGGCAAGACCGATCGCTACTACTTGAAGCAATACGAACAAGAGACCAATTTCGCCTGTCAGTTGCTGCTCGATACGAGCGAGTCGATGCGCTACCAGTCGCCGCAGGCGGCCGTTTCGAAATTGGAATATGCTCGCTACGTGGCGGCGGCGCTTGCGTATCTGGTCGTGCATCAACAAGACGCCGCCGGTCTATCGACGTTCGACACCGCGGTCACGCATTTCGTGCCTCCGTCGAGCCGGTTGTCGCACTTGAAACAACTAATCGATGTCATGGAACGATCACCGGCGAAGGGGGAGACGTCCATGGGACCCATTTTCCACGATCTGGCCGAGCGGATCAAAAAACGTGGGTTGGTGATCATTCTCAGCGATCTGTTCGACGACGTCGATTCGCTCGCGCAGGGGCTGAAACATTTTCGGCATCGGGGTCACGACGTGAGCGTGATGCAGATTATCGATCCTGCGGAGCAAGACTTTCCGTTCGAAGAGCCGACGCTATTTCGAGGGCTCGAAAACTGGCCGGAAGAAATGGTCGAGCCGCGAGCGCTCAGACGTGCTTACCAGACGGAGTTTGAGCAGTTTTTGCACCAGATAGAACGACGTTGCCGCGAGTTGCACATGCAGCACATCCTCCTGCGCACCGACATGCCGCTCGATATTGCACTCAGACGGTTCTTGACATCTCGTCTGCAACGGGTTGGTTGAGGCGCGTCGGTCGATTCGGCCGATACGCGCGCCGCGCATCGACCTTCAATGAGTATTGTTATACGAAATCATCCGAAACGAGGCCCCAGACGGGGCACCTGCCACTGATGGACATCGCATCTCCCCTATTCGCGGTCGAATTCGCCAGCCCCTGGCTATTGTGGGGGCTGTTGCTGGGTAGCTTGCCGATCATCGTCCATCTGCTTCACAAGAGTGCGTTTCGCCAGACGGAGTGGGCGGCGATGCGTTTTTTAATGGACGCGACTCGCAAACACGCGCGGCGGCTGCGATTGGAACAGCTCATCCTGATGGCTGTGCGAGTGCTCGCCTTGTTGCTGTTGGTGTTGGGATTCGCTCGGCCGTATTTCGAGTCGGCGGCCGTATTCAGCGAATCGGTCATGCCTGCGCACCACATCATCGTAATCGACGCATCTTTTAGCATGGGGCACCAGCCCGCGGCGTCGAGCCGATTTGATCGCGCCAAGGAAGCAGCGCGGGCCGTCGTTTCGAGCTCACATCCGGGAGATGTCTTCAACCTGGTTCAGATTTGCCAACAGGGTTCGCGCGTGATTGTGAAGGAGCCGACGTTTGAATCATTGGAAATGACCAAACAGATTGACCGGTTGTCGTTGAAACAGGAACCTGGTCTCGTGTTGGAAAGTCTACAGGTGGTCATCGAGCTCTTAGAGGCAGCGCCGACGATCAAACGTAAGGAAGTTTACATTTTCTCTGATCTCCAACGGTCGAGTTGGACGCCGCCAGAGCCGGGCCGCCTTGCCGAGATCCGTCAACGATTTGAACAGATATCGGAAAGGGCCGATCTGACCGTCGTCAATCTCGGTGTCGGGGGGACCGCGAATTCGGCCGTCGTCGATCTCAAGCCGAACGAGTCGTCTCTTGCCACTGGCCAATCGATGTCCTTGCGGGCGTCGCTCATGAATTACAGCGAGGCTCAGCTAAATGGGCAGCCTGTCGAGTTGTACGTGGACGATCAATTGGCGCAGGCCAAAAGCGTCGACCTGCCTCCGCAAAGCGAAACGCACGTTGGTTTTTCGATCGGTTTCGACTCGAGTGGCGAGCATCAGATCGAAGTTCGTCTCGCCGAGGATGCCCTATCGATCGACGATCGCCGTTGGTTGGCATTGTCGGCAAAGGACGAGTTCAAGGTACTGCTGGTTGATGGAAGGCCATCCCGTCGCAGCGCACAGGCCGCGACAGGATACGTGCAGACGGCGCTGGCGCCCTCGACGGCCCGCGAAGCGTGGCAGGGCGCTACCCGTCCGGTCGTCATCAGTGATGGCGAATTGACCGGCTACGATCTCGCTGGGTTCGATTGCGTTTTCTTGTGCAACGTTGGGCTGTTTACCGAACAAGAGGCGGGTCTGCTCGAGACTTTCGTGCGCGGCGGTGGGGCCGTCGTGTTTTGTCTCGGTTCGCAAGTCCGCGCCGAGAATTACAATCGTGTGCTGTATCGTGACGGACAAGGGCTGCTACCGGCCCGGCTGGGTAATCGAAAACAGCTTGCCGAGTCGTCCGACGATGGATATCACTTCGACCCGACCGATCTCTCTCACCCGATCGTCCGCCCGTTCGAGGGCAACCCGGGAACGGGGCTCGAATCGACGATCGTCTTGGAGTATGTTCAAGCCGAGATCGCACCGGGCCAGGAGCAGTCACGTGTTGTGCTCAAGTATCTTTCGGGTGATCCCGCAATCGTCGAGTCGCAGTTGGAGCGAGGTCGGTCTGTGCTCGTCACAACTTCGGTCGACACGGAATGGGGGAACTGGCCGCTTCAGCCAAGTTTCGTGCCGATGATCCACGAGATCGTTCGGTATGCCGTTTCAAGCCAACGAGGCGACCAGCAAAGACTTGTGGGCGATCCGTTGGTTCAGACGTTTCCTCGTTTTGTGTCTGAGCCGGCTCGAATAAGTCGGCCGGATGGACGCGATGAGTCGGTCGCCGTTACGTTTCACGACAACCTCGTTCGCATGTCCTACGACGGCACCGATTCGAGTGGCATCTACAAGGTGAGCGCGGGGCCGTCGGGCGGCATCTCGAAATGGTTTGCGGTCAATATTGACCGACGTGAGAGCGATCTCTCCGCGTTGAGCCGGGATGATCTGAAATCCGAGTTGTTGCCGACGACAGATTTCAGCTACTGGACGACCGCGCGGGAAATCGTTCGAAAACCAGGTGGCCGACTGTCCACACACCCGAGCATGTCGCGCTGGCTGATCGTAGCGGCCCTTTGCCTGTTGCTGATCGAACCACTGATGGCTTGGCGTTTTCCATACGGATTAATGTCGCTGTACGGCGTCGTTGCCGCGGGTTTCGTTCTGGAAGCGGGAAGGCGAAGCCTGTTTATGGGATCGTTCGTGTTTCTGTTGCTGCTCGGTGTGTTTGTTGCGATCGTAGTGTTTGCTCGGAGAACCCGAACATAGCGGCGTCCGGTTGTGTCGGTTGTGCAGAGTCAGTGCCGTTCGACCGGCGACTCGGTCGGCGCATTTCCGGTGAACGCAGCCCACGTGGTGCATTCGGTGCCGTCTGTGGTTTTGCGAATGCCGAAAACACTCGTGGGGCGTTGAGAACTCGCATCAACATTGCCTGCATCGTCGGGCGGTTCGGTGACGCTTTTGTGGGTTCGGCGCTCACGTGGTATAATGGTTAACGCCGCGTCAAAATCGGGCTGTGGTGATACTTGGCCTGGACGATCGACGCAGAACGTCGGTCTATCAGAACTTTTGTGGGATCGTTGGAAGAAGCCGTCCCAAACCCCGGTTGTGGTGGGTTCGGGCGCCACAGAAGAAGGACATACGCGACCCATCAGAGGGTTTTGGGACTATTTGAAGACGCGAAGGAAGAGTGCATTGGCTACGGCACGGGAAACAGGAAAAACGAAGACGAAGAAGCGAACCATCAACGGTGCCGAGATTCTCGTCGAGTCGCTCATCCATCAGGGCGCGAAGAATATCTTCGCATATCCTGGCGGTGCGAGCATGCCGTTACATCAGGCGCTGCTCAAACAGAGAGATCGGCTGCGCACGATTCTTCCTCGCCACGAGCAAGGGGGCGGGTTCGCCGCTCAGGGAGCCGCGCGGAGCACGGGCGAAATCGGTCTGTGCATGGCGACCAGCGGACCCGGTGCTACGAACCTTGTGACCGCGCTCGCCGATGCCAAGCTTGATAGCGTGCCCATCGTCGCGATCACCGGGCAGGTGGCACAGAAGGTCATCGGGACCGACGCCTTTCAAGAGACGCCCATCGTCGAGGTCTGCCGGGCAATCACCAAACATCACTATATGATCACCGCTACCGACTACGACAAGAGCGAGGACATCGAGGCGGCCCTTCGATCCGTGCCACGTGTTGTCAAGGAAGCATTCTACGTTGCGCGTACCGGTCGTCCCGGCCCGGTGCTGGTCGATTTTCCGAAGAACATTCAACTCGCCACGCTGGACGAAGAACCCGACTACGATCCGCCGATGTACCTGCCCGGTTACCACCCGGAAATCCGTAATGTCGCGCCCGAGCAAGTCAAACAGATTCTCGCGGCCATCAGGCGTTCAAAACGACCTGTTCTCTATGTCGGCGGTGGTGTTGTCAACTCGAACGCCGCCGAGGAACTCACCCGATTCGCGATCAAGCTGGGAATTCCTGTTACCACCACGTTGATGGGGCTGGGCGCGTTTCCCGGCGATCATCCGTTGTCACTGCACATGCCCGGCATGCACGGAACGGTGTACGCCAACCGCGCGATTAACGAGGCCGACTTGTTGCTGGCATTCGGCGTGCGTTTTGATGATCGCGTGACGGGCAAACTTGAAGAGTTTGCCAAGCACGGCAAGATCGTGCACGTCGACATCGACCCGTCGGAAATGAACAAGAACAAGGCGGCCCACATTCCGATTGTCGCGAACGTCAAGGACGTGATTAACTCCCTTGATGAGACGATTGCCGACGAAGATATTCCGGCGCTCAAAGATTGGAATGTCCGGATCGATGAGTGGAAGAGGGAGCACCCGCTCACCTATCGCGACGCGGGCGACAAAATCTTGCCACAATTCGCCATCGAAGAACTGTGGCGGCAGACAAAAGAACGCGATACGTATGTCACGGTCGGTGTCGGCCAGCATCAAATGTGGGCAGCTCAATTCTACAAGTTCGCCAGGCCCAGACACTGGTTGAGCAGTTCCGGTTTGGGGACAATGGGCTTCGGCCTCCCCGCCGCTATGGGCGTGCAGGCCGCTCATGCGAACTCGCTGGTTATCGACATCGACGGCGACGGCTCATTTCTGATGAACGTTCAGGAATTGGCCACGCTGCACTGCGAAAATCTTCCTGTGAAGATTCTCCTGTTGAACAACCAGCATTTGGGAATGGTCATGCAGTGGGAAGATCGATTCATGGAGGGCAGTCGCGCCCATACCTATTTGGGGCACGTCGATGACCCGAAAGCGCTCGGTAAGGGTGATGGCACGCACGGCGAATCGACCTATCCAAACTTCGTGCAGATTGCCGAAGGTTTCGGCGTGCAAGGTCGTCAAGTGCGGAGCAAATCCGAGTTCCCTGAAGCATTAGCCGAAATGCTCGCGTCCGACGGGCCGTTCTTGCTCGACGTCGTCTGCCCCTACCAGGAGCACGTGCTGCCGATGATTCCCGGCGGCGCAACCGTGCGAGACATCATCACCGAGTAGCGGGCTGCCGGCGACATGCTCCGAAAACCCTCTGGACAACGAAGTGGATTCAGTAGTTCGAACATTTCAGCCGCCGCCAACCGGGTTTTCGGACAGCGTCTACTGCGAGCGCACGCAGACACCGCTAGGCTTTCGGCGACCACTCGCCACGTCAAGTCACGTCTGCGCTGGCGGCAATCCTTTGCGTCTCACCACGTCCAGCCGCTCTTGAGTTCATCGTTCACGACCGCACCGTCGGGCCATTCGCCGCCGTGCAGCTTGATGATACATCCGGCCGCTTCAATGCCCATATCTTCCATCGAACGGTAGTCGGTTCCCGCCAAATGCGGACTGAGCACGACGTTGTCGTGTTTGAAGAGCGGGTTCTCCGCCTTCGCCGGCTCCTGCTCAAATACATCGAGTCCTGCGCCGGCGAGGTGCCCCGATTTCAGAGCGTCGATCAGGTCGGCTTCGACCACCAAGCCTCCTCGTGAAGTGTTAATGAGCGAGCTGCCCGGCTTCATCTTTTTGATGGATCGGGCGTTGATCAACCCGTGAGTCTCGTCGTTCAGTGGGCAGTGTAGACTTAGGTAATCGGATCGTGCAAACAGCGCATCAACGTCGACCAATTCGATTTCGTGTCGGCGGACGAAATCCTCGTCGGGCTGAGTTTCGGTCGCGATGACCTTCATTCCAATTCCCTGGCCGCGTAACGCCGTGCTGCGACCGATGCGTCCCAACCCGAGTATTCCGAGAGTCATATTCCGCAGCGGTTTGGTCAGACCTGTCATCCAGCGTCCGGAACGCACGTTGGCGTCGTTCACGGCGACGTTCTTTGCCACGCCAAAAATCAACGCAATTGCTTGCTCGGCAACCGCTTCATGATTGGCCGTGGGTGTGATCGTAACCGGAACGCGATGTTCGGTGGCGGCGGCGATGTCAACACGGTCAAAGCCCACGCCGCAGCGGGCGATCACTCTCAACTCCGGCGATGCGGCCATCACACCAGCCGTGAGGTGTTCACCACCCGCGATAACGGCAACCACTCCGCTGAGTTCCTCAATGGCCTGTTCCTCCGGGCCTAAGCCGCGCGCGAACGTTGGGTCTTCGGGGAAGTGGACGTCGAAGCCGGCATCGACGAGCATGTCGATGTAGGGGGCTTCTTTGTTGAAAAACGCCTCGGGAGTGATGAGAACGACGGGCTTGGAAGCAGCGGGCATAGTTTTTGTCTTCACCTTTGCAGAAATCGGATGTCGTCGAAAGCCTACGGGAGTCTTCGCAGTGGGAGGAACGGGTCAGCGGCTACCGTTAGAATGCCTGCGCTGATCGCGCTGATTCCTTTGTAGCGGGTTTTGTGGCGGTTTTGAAGCAGGTGCCCTGCGCTGAATCGAACCGGCCGACAGAAAGCCTGCAAACGGCGGGCATGCCGGAATTTCGTCGCCTATGTTGCGGGCCAATTCGTCGGACAGCGGAACGTCCCAGCCGTTGGTCGCGGCGCGCAAAAAAGGCCCCCGAAGTCATCTTCGGGGGCCGCTGTGTCTATCATGTCGTGCAATTTTCAGTCCGTATAGTCAACCTGTATCTTGATCCAGTCGACCTCTCCCCTGAATCTTTTCAAGCTATACGGACCGGTGCACGCAAGGAGCGCTCCAAAGTCGTCGTCGCCGGTGGCGACGTCAGGATTGATCTCTGCGGGATTCCAAGTCGTGTCCCAGAGAGCGTCGATCGTGTCGCATGAATCAGGAGCCGTATGCACATCCGAATTCCAGACAGCAGGCCAGGCTCCATCAAGGAGATCACAGTCTGTCCAGTCGGCCAGATGCCCACCAGTGCCCGAAATGCCGTCCTTCGTCAATTGGATCCAATTCGCATAGACCGCGCCGCTTCCACTGATATAGATTCCTCGCGGCCTGAACTTGACGAAGATTGCATCGATCGTGGCCGTCGTGGGGATGTCGAAGTCGAAACCCGTAGCAATTATGTCGTTTGACCCTTCTCCGCGGCGCAAGTCTTCCTCAAGACCGGCTGCATTGGGTGGTGTATCACCTTCATCCGTGACGTTAATTAGATCGACCCAATCAACGTCGTCACCGGACGAATTCTGCGTAGCAGCGCCAGCAATTTTGGTCACAGAGTAAGATGTTGCCGCCTTGGCAATTCGCGGCTTCGAACCCAACCACAATCCGGCACCAATAGCGCCCACGTTCGCCATGAATCTCCGCCGTGATGCGGCAAGCAACATGTCTTTTGTCCTCATGATCGTATCTCCTTAAGGAATGTGAGAGAGAGAAGCGAACTAACGCACCGTTGGCACTCACCGACCGGCACAGTCGCGCATCTTTAAGAAGACGAAATCGCGAGAGCGACATGTTGGCGGGCCTCGATAGCCCGTAAGTGCTAAATTTTAGACACATCTTATAAGAATGTCAATCACTATTAATAAGCATATAACATTGGTTCTGAGTGCACCTGTCACAGACAACGAGTGAGCCGTGACTGAGTTCGACAAAACGAGGGTTGTTAACAGATGGATGCGTCGACCTCGCCATGTAGAAATCCCCATGATCACTAATGGTATTGCGTTGGATACAAAGCCGGTCATGCGTAACGGGAGTCAGTCCGTGACGGTCGCACGTGGTCGTTGGCTAGACGTCAGAGACGTCTGCCGACAAAGCGTGAATCGCATTTGGAGCAATCTGGATTCTCATGCGGACGGTCACAAACCGCGTCAACTTTCTCAAACCAACTCCTTTTTGCCCGGCTCCGGCTTCTAGGGTATCATGAGAACCTCGGCTTCGAGGCCGGACGAATTCTCGGTCTCGTTGTACACGACGTCTTGTCGAACGATTGTCTAGATTCACGCGACGAGTCGCGGAAGCGATGACTTCCACCAGAGATGATGACGATGAAACATGACACGGTAATCGAAGATTCACCCAGCGATGCCGATTTCGAGCGTCGTGGCTTTCTGGCGATGTTCGGCTCGGCGGTTGTTCCCTCATGTTGGGCCGCTCTTCGCGGGGCGTCAGCAGGAATGGCGCTGGGCGCTACAACGCTGCCGGCGGCGAATGTTTCGAAGCTTAGGGCGACGGTCGTCAGCCGGAATCGCGTGACTCGCGGAGAGGCTCGGCATCGGGCTTTTCCCGGCCTGTTGCGCCTTGACGATGGAACCCTGTTGATTTTTTATCGCGAAGGCACAAACCATTGGAAAACAGACGATTCGGTACTCAAACTGACCCGCTCAACAGACGGCGGCAAGACGTGGAGTGATTCGCAGACGTTACTGATGGAAAAAGGCTGGGGGTTCGCGGCGCACCACGGGCCGGCGTTGTTATCCGACGGCAGCATTCTGGCGCCCGCCGTCGCGCTACGACATCATCAGGGGCCGTTTTTCGACTTTCGTGTGTTTGCGATGCGAAGCGTCGATAGCGGCCGGAAGTGGGACATTCAACAGGTCGGCCCGTTGCCGGGCTGGGTCTGGCAGAACCAATACGGCCGCGTTCTGGAAATCGACGGCGAGCTTTGGCTCCCCGGCGGCGGGCAGCGCGAAGGTGATGAAACGTGGTACAACGGTTTCTTCGTTTCACGGGATAACGGAAAGACTTGGCCCCAGTGGCGCGAAGTCGCCGCCGGCCGAAACGAGAAGGACATTCTGGAACTACCCGATGGGCGTCTCCTGGCGATGATTCGAGGCCTTAAGCAGACGCTTCGCAGTTATTCCACCGATCGGGGCCAAACCTGGAGCAAGCCTGAAAAGCTTGACCTGTTTGGCCAATCTCCTTGCCTGTTGTCACTGCCGAACGGAGTCATTCTGTTCGCCTATCGTCAAGTTCGTCCAAAGTCGAGCTACGGCGTGGGCCTTGCCGTCTGTGACGACAACGGCCGGACGTGGCGCGAGCTAGCACCGCTCTACGTATCGGCCGGAAAGACCAAAGCGGCTTTCGACTGCGGTTACCCCAGCATGGCCCTCGACGAGTCGGGTGACGTGCTCTGCGCGTACTATACGACGTTCAAAAAAGGCGATTGCCACATCGAAATCGCCAGAATCAAGATCGTTGAGGGCAGTCCGATACCATCAAAATGAGCCGACGTGTGAAAGCCGGACAACGAGGGCTGTTCATCTTAATGGTGATCGGTCATCATGACCGGCGATCGAGTCTGGGCGGACGCTGGCAGGAGATGGCTTACGCTAGGGAAAACAAAAACTATCTGACGGAATGGAACTTCACGGATGACGATCGCCGAACAGACTGCCATCGATGCGGTTCTCGCAGACTTAAACGACCAACAGCGGGAGGCGGCCAGCCACTCTCATGAGCCGCTGTTGATTGTCGCCGGAGCGGGAACGGGCAAGACGACCACGTTGGCGCACCGGGTGGCCTATCTGATCGCCGGTGGTGTCGATCCGTCGCGGGTGTTGCTGTTGACGTTCACGCGTCGCGCGGCTGCCGAGATGCTCCGCCGCGTCGATATGATTCTGCGTTCGCTCAAGCAAGCCGGCGCGCAGAACCGCTCCAAGCCTCTGCGGATGTCGAGCATGAAGTCGTGGGGAGGCACGTTCCACGCGACGGCCGCCCGATTGTTGCGACAGCACGGCAAGCTCATCGGGCTCGACCCAGGTTTTACGATTCTCGATCGCAGCGATTCTGAAGATCTGCTCAACGTACTCAGGGCCGATCTTGGCCTTGCGAATACCGACAAACGTTTCCCGCTGAAGGGGACGTGCCTCGACATCTACAGCCGGTGTGTCAACACGCAGCGGCCCTTCGACGATGTATTGAAGTCTGATTTCCCTTGGTGCAGCGACCATGGGACACAGCTCAAACAGTTGTTTGAAACGTATGTCGATCGCAAGGAAGCACAAGCCGTGCTCGACTACGACGACCTGTTGCTGTTCTGGCATGCGCTGGTCACCGATCCCGGCGGTGCCCGCTTGATTCGCGACAAGTTCGATTGCGTGCTCGTCGACGAGTATCAAGATACGAACGTCTTGCAGGCGCAGACTCTCAAAGCGCTCTGTCCGGACGGGCAGGGTTTGACGGTCGTCGGCGACGACGCGCAGTCAATCTATTCGTTCCGGGCGGCGACCGTGAAGAACATTCTCGACTTTCCCCAGGAGTATCCCGGCACGAGAGTCGTCACGCTGGAACAAAACTATCGCAGCACGCAGCCAATTCTCGATGTGACAAATCGCGTGATCGCTCATGCGGCTCACCGGCACGCGAAGAATCTTTGGTCGGCCCGGGGCGAAGGGCCGCCGCCGCTATTGGTGAACTGTGCCGACGAAGACGAGCAGACTGATTACGTCATCGACCGCATTCTCGAACACCGCGAGACGGGAACCGAACTGAAGAAGCAGGCCGTGTTGTTCCGGGCCTCGCATCACAGTCTAGCGCTCGAAGTCGAGCTCTCTCGGCGGAATATCCCCTACCATAAATACGGCGGGCTGAAGTTTATCGAGACGGCCCACGTGAAGGATCTGCTTGGCTTTTTGAAGCTGGCGGAAAACCCGCGTGATGCGGTCGCCGGAACCCGCGTGCTCATGTTGATTCCCGGCATCGGCCACAAAAAGGCGCGGCAACTGATGGACGGACGTGGCGGTTCCGACAGTGGGTTTTCAAGTTGGAATGACTTCAACCCGCCGGCCGCAGCGCGAACCATCTGGCCGGGCTTCCTGGCGTTGATGCAGAGCTTGGCTGCTTCGGGCGAACGCGGGGGCGATATTGCCAATGACGTCCATCAAGCTCGGATCTTCTATGGGCCTTTGTTAGAGCAGAAGCTCGACCACGCGCAGGCTCGGTTGCGCGATCTCGAGCAGATCGAGCAGGTGTCGACACGATTTCCCGATCGGGCGACGTTTTTGACGCAGATCACTCTCGACCCTCCCGCATCGACGCAGGAACTTCCCGCCGACCCTTGGCTCGACGAAGACTATCTCAATCTCAGCACGATCCATTCTGCCAAGGGTCTCGAATGGGATTCCGTGTTCGTCATTCACGCCGCCGACGGCAATATTCCCTCTGACATGGCGACCGGTTCGAGCGAGTCGATCGAAGAAGAACGCCGGCTGTTTTACGTGGCGCTGACGCGGGCGAGGAATTCGCTCTATGTCTGCCATCCCGATCGATACTATTTTCACGGACGCCGAGTGAGCGATGCCCACAGCTTCGCGCAGTTAACTCGATTTGTGGCCGACGATGTTCGCGCCTGTTTCGAACGACGCGCCGCGACGATGGCTCAGTCCGATATCGCCGACGAGCAGACGTCCATCGACCTGTCCACCGCCGATATTCGCCGCCGCGTCAAACGCATGTGGACATAGCCTTTTCCAAGGGTTCCATTTTGAGTTGAGGGTTGCGCTTCTGCGCGCGAGACGCCGCGGGCTGCGTGATACGGTGGCGTTGTTCCTCCGAATTCTCAAAATTGACGCTGCACTCGTGCGTGCTACTTGGTTACCCTTTAGATTGTGTCTCATCGTTGGGTCGCGGCGGACCTGTCTTGAATGGATGACACACGTTGAGATCGATGGTGTCACGGGCCGGCTGTGAGCGAACTTCGCGCGACAAGACGACCGAAACTGTTAACGATAAGGAGACGAGCCGATGGCAAGTGACGAAGTCGCGATCGTGCGGAGCCGACCTGGTTGGTTGACGGCCATCTGCGCCGCGTCGCTTGTTTGGGCGGCGTTCGGGGCAATGGGCCTGATGATGGGCGTTGTCGGTCTGGTGGCCGGTCCTCAGATGCAGAACCCGTTCCAGAACGCCATGGGTCCAAGCCCGCCCGAGGAAATCCTGGAAATGCAAGCCGAGATGCAGCGTGAGATTCAAGCGGTGAGCGAGCCGTGGATGCCGATCAGTATCGGCCTACTCGTGGTTCAGGGCCTGTTGATCGTCGGCTTGGCAGTGGGTGCCATCGCGGCGCTGTGCCGGAAGCCATTCGGCAGAAGGCTGTTGATCGGCGCGCTCGTATTCGGCTTGTCCGTCGAGGCGGTCCAGCTCTATCCAGCGATCAGCATCCAGTTGGAGATGGCGGACGTCATGGAACGCATGATGCCGAAAATCATGAACGCGTCGATGCCGGCGAGTGCGAAAATGCCGCCCGGAGCGCCACAGTTTGGCTCGATGATGAAAGCGGGAATGCGGATGGCAATGATGTTTGGCATCATGTTCGCAGTCGTCATCGCGTTGGCAAAGGCCGTGTTCGCGGTGTGCGCTGTTGTCTATCTGAAACGTCCCGAGATGGTCGCGCTCTATGCTGGCTTGCCGGCCGACGCGGACGATTTTTCCGTAGGCGAACTCGACGAAAACGATTTCGACCTCGCCTAGTTTCAGTCGTGGTTTGACTCCGCCCTAAACGGGACGATGGAGATAGTCGACCCGTTCTGGTAGTCTGGCGGACGTCGATAAACTGGCACAACGTGGTTACCGGGGTGAACCAGCCGAGATCGAATGAGTTGAACGGGCGAGGATGACATCTATGAAATACCGACAATTATTCGTTGCCGTTTGTGTGATTGGCCTGTTGAGCGCCGCGATGGCGGTTCGTCTGAGGGATACCTCAAAATCGGGGGCCGCCATGATATCGGCGGCCAACGAGTTCTTGGGAACACTCACCCAGGCGCAAAAAGAACAAGCGTCGTTTGGCTACGACGACGAAGAGCGGCTGAACTGGCACTTCATTCCACGCGAACGCAAGGGCCTTCCGCTTAAGGATCTCGAGGGCGCGGCGCTCAAGTCGGCGCACACACTGCTGGCCAGCGGGCTTTCAAAAGTCGGCTACGACCAGACGTTAAACGTAATGAGCCTGGAAGAAATCCTGTACCTGCTCGAAGGTGGTGAACGTGAGACGCGGCGAGAGCGGCGGGATCCGAACAAGTACTACATCAGCGTGTTCGGCAAACCGGCCGCTAGTGGAACCTGGGGCTGGCGATTCGAGGGCCATCACATTTCGCTGAACTACACGGTCGAGGATGGTCAACTTGTGGCGACGACACCAGAATTCTTCGGCGCGAACCCCGGGACCGTCGATGCGGGGGTTGGACGGCAGGTCCGCGTGCTGGGCCCCGAAGAGGACATGGCTCGTCAGATTCTCAAGCTGTGCACTCCCGATCAGCAGAAGATCGCCTGGCGTGACAAGAAGGCTCCCGACGACCTGCGCGGCGGCGGGGTCGCTCAGCCGGAGACGACTGAACCGGTCGGCTTGCCGTTTTCGCAGATGAGCGGCGACCAGCAGAAACTGCTGCAGGCGCTACTCAATGAATACCTGGGCAACATGCCGGCCGACGTCGAAGCGGTGCGTCGCGACGCCATCAATCGAGGCGGTCTGGACAGCATCCACTTCGCCTGGTGGGGCGATTCCGAGCAGCACAAGCGGCACTATTACCGCGTACAGGGGCCCTCGTTTCTGATCGAGTACAACAACACGCAAAACAATGCGAACCACGTGCACTCGATCTGGAGAAAAATGTCGGGCGATTTCAACGAACCGGCCGAATAGTGGCTACTACAGATGATTGCAGGCGGGGAACTTCCACTATGAATCGCCCCGTTGTTACTTCAAGCTGGGATCGATTCCGTTTCGGCAGTGAGGGCACGGTACGTGATCGCGCCCTCTGCATGTCGGGCATTTCTCTTTCACGTACCGGACTTTCTTGATTTTCACCGCCCGGACTGGACCCTTCACAATTTTGTAGTACTCATGTGGTACTTTCACTACGCCCCTGCGGCAGCGCCTGTTGGGACACGGACTGTGGGCAAGACCGTTGCAGGAACTGCAGGAGTTGTCTACCAAGTAATCTTTCTGGCCACCCGGTTGCGTTGCGGCTTGGTCCAATCCAAGCGCAAATCCTTTGTAGTACGTAAGCACCATCACGGTCGATTTGCTGACTTTCTCGTCAACATCCGGCCATTCCAGTTCTTGAGCGTTCGCCTCAGCCTGCTTGACGGCAGGGAAATGTTTCCGGATGAACGGCAAGGCCTGGCCCGTCGGAACGCCGCCCGTATATTTCCCACGCTCCCCTGGGAAGACACCTATCGTGAGAATCGCCAGAACAGCCCCGCTGTTGTCACAAACTGGCCCACCACTGTTGCCGTGATTCGCTTCGGCGTCAAACAGAAGCATATTGTATCCTGTTGGGTCTGGCAGGGCAGTGACAATTCCTTTCGTCGTCTTGAGGCTTCTCCCAATTTTTGACGACTCAGGATAGCCAAGTATTAGGATCTCTGTGCCACGGCGAGGAATGATCGGAATCATTTCCACCGACGGTGCTTCAAGCGCGTCACACCGCAGAACCGCCAAATCATGGTCGTCCGCAATAGCGACGATTTCGGCCTTGAGTTCTCGCTTGTGTTTCGGATCGCTAGGGTCGACAACAGTAACTGAGTCTGCAACACCGTACTTTTCATGCTCCACGACGTGCCTATTGGTCAGGATGAGACCTTTCTCCAATACAACGCCTGATCCCGATCCGGCCGCCACAAGTGTTTCCTGCTTGGCGTCGGGCCTGCTCTTTTGCTCTCGCTCTCTCTCAATAGCAGGTAGCACAAGCGGGGAATAAAGCCATCCAACCTGCGACACAGTGGCCTTTCCTTTCTTTGCTGCAACCACCTTTGAGTACAGGTCGCCAAAGTCGTCAAGCTGGTCGCGGCGAATCTTCAACTTTTTATTGCTTGCCTCGGCGATAAGACGGCCAATATTGTGCGTTGCCTCCCGGGCGCCAGGATTAGATTCGATTACGAGTTTCCAGTGATTGTATGCACTGGCAAACTTCTGTTGCCTCATCTCTGCCAGCGCCAAATTGTTAAGGGCTGGAATGTGATTCGGTACGCGCTCAAGCACCTTATTGAAGTGCTTTTCAGCTGTTGGCGGATGTCTGAACGCAGTTGTGGTTATCGAGTTGAGCAGCCCCAAAATGAAATCCGCGCGGATGCCATTTGGGTCGGTCATGCTCGCCCTCAAGAACTTTTTCCGAGCGTGTTTGTCATCTCCGACGACGATTAGCTCGACCGCTTCGGTAATCAAACGATCGGCATCCTCTTCCGCCTTCTTGGCTTCTTGGGGAGTGACCCATTTTATCCCGAGTCGAACCAATCCTTCACCAGCCCTCTTCGTCCACACTTCGTGACGCGGCTTGATTGTCTTACGTTGGCTCTCGGTGACCTTGTATGCTCTTAGAAACAAATCGTAGAGTGCCAAGGCGTCCTTCGCCGTCCTTGCTTTCTTGGCGTTGCGTTCAAGATTCCTGACGTCGAGTTTTGCCGCATTCTCCGGCTCTTTGGGCGGCAATTCAGCTTCGTTGGGCTGTTCGGGATTGACACCGACAACGGGTGCCGGTTTGTTTTTCGGATTCTCGCCATTCGGTTGGTCCTGGGACACATTGCCGGCAGCTGGGCCTCGCGCGTCTTCAGTCTGTGGTTCCTTGGACTTAGCATCTGCAACCACAGCTGGCAGTTTTGCAACTGGCCGTACCTGCTTTTTGCGGCCTGAGTTGACTTCGGCTTTGTGTGTGTCCGGAGTGTCCGCCGCAGCCTTCGCGGCAACGTCATGCCGAACTGGCTTCCGGCCGCCGCGTTCTTTCAGCGTCTTCACTTTGTCCAAGAGCGTGATCGCTTCACTTTTGTCGCCTACATCCGAGTTCGCCAGTGCAGTTTCAAGAATCGACTCGGCTTTGTCGTACTCCTTGTGTTTCACGTGCACCTTCACCAACGCAATGGTCTGGGCAAATGCGTCGTCCGCGTTGGGCGATTCCCCTTTGCTATTCGAAGGTGCTGGGGTGGACTCGGGCTGCGCCCCGGTGTCGGCTGATTCGTATTCGCCTTGACGGGAACAACCGGCGAACGCCAGAGAGAGGGCGAGACATGCCGCCATTACGCATGAGACAAGTGTCAGCCTGGGCAAGCGAGGCATGGCGAAACTCCAGCTTCAAATGGACCCGATCTGGCAGATGCCGCTTGTACAGATGCCAGCTATCATTTCATGTTACTGTTCAAAGAACAAGAAGGTAGCGACGAACAAGAAGGTAGCGACGAAACAAAACTGCTGCTACCTCAACGACCGTGATTCCGCTTGTCCTCCTGTCGGTCGTTCGGCTCCGAGCGCAACAAGCTTCGCGCGTGCATCCTCACTGGGAACGCTAACGGGGCGACTAGCCATCTTCGACCTCTTGCCCCCCAAGCGGGCAACCGGCGCGGCGTTGCAGCGGTTCGAAGCCCTGCGTTCTATAGCGGCCGTTGTTAGAAAGTGGCGGGCAGCAATTCTCGTCCCCACAGTCGGCTCACGCATCGGCTGCCGCTGCCGTTCCTCGCCAAATCGTGTGGCGGCCTCCATTCAACCAATTGTCGACACTCGCGTTGCCGCGGCAAATTCCCAATTCCACAAAATCGGAAAAATCGGTCGTCCAACGTTTGCCATTCTGGCGATGCGTGTGTATGCTCAGCATCAGAAGTGGGATTTACGCCCATTTGATCTTTTACAACGAGTTGAATGTGGGATCTGTTCCCATTATGATGAAGTGTCTCGGCCGGGCGTTGTTCGCCGTGTCGATTGGCACATCATCTCTTCTACAGGTTCTGACATGGGCCCGGAGACCTTCATTACCGGTGAAGTGAAACGGACGCTCGATGAGCGGTACCGCGTCGCGCTGCCCCCTGAAATGGCTGGTGCGGTGACCGACGGTGAAGGGGAGACGATTCTCGCCAAGGAGCGTCCTGGATGCTTGAGCATCTGGCACGCAGCTGATTGGCAAAAGCGGATCGACCAGGGGGTGGACCTGATCCGCCAGAAGATACAGGCCGGCCGAATGGAGCAGCGGTACAGCGAGGTGCAGCGGTTGGGGCGGCTGCTCTCAACGCGTTCTCGCACGGTCAAGCTAGCGAATCGGTCGCGACTGCTCGTTCCCGAGGGTTATCGGGAGTTTCTCGACATTGGGCCCAATCAAGACGTCATGGTCGTTGGGGCGGTCATCTGCGTCGAGATTTGGAACCCGGCTGCCTGGCTAGAACTTCTCCGGCACGACATGCCAGAGTTCGGCCCGCTGTTTCGTGACCTGACGGAGTAGCGAGTCTCACGAAGTTTCAGCTTCGGCGTTTTCAACAGCCGGTCCGACCCGATTTCTCGCCCGGACGCGAGCCGTGCGACATCGGAACAGAACCACATTGATTCACTTAATACGTCCGACCCGTTGTCGAGAGGAAAGCGAAGACTCACTCAAAACCGAATCCGTTGTACAGACCAAGCTAAAAGGCACCAAGGAAGGCTTGTTCGGCACGGATGCCGCTTTCTTTTCGCGGGTCGGACGTATTTTCTTTGCGGGCGATTGAAAACTAATCGTCACAGGCGGTCGCGACGCACCTTCATCGTGGAACGGCTCGGTGGTGGTTTGATTCGCTCTTGCGGTCAGAATGTTGTGAGAATGCGGTGCATTTCTTCGATCGTGGTCGCACCTTCCCGAACCTTCGTCTTGGCAGCTTCTTCCAGGGTGACCATGCCCTTTTTCTTGGCGAGTTCCAGCACTTCCGCGTGGGACTGCTCTTTGAGAATACTGCCGCGAATCTCGTCGTCGATGCCCATGACTTCGAAAATGCCCGTTCGGCCGCGGTAACCCGTATGGAAGTTGATATCCGCTGGAATTCCGCGTTTCAACTTGTGGTTCTTGGCGTCATCGGGTTCGATGTCCAGCACTTTACACTCGGCTTCCTCAGGCTGGTAGGTTTCGAACGAATTCGCACAGACGAGTCTGAGCAGGCGTTGGGAGATGACGCACTGCAGGCTATCAGCGATGAACATCGGTGGGATTCCAAATTCCCGGAACACGTCGATCGTCGATGCCGTGTCGTTTGCGTGCAATGTGCTGAGCACGGTGACGCCCGTGAGGCCGGCGCGACACGCGATGTGCGCTGTTTCCGGGTCACGAATTTCGCCGACCATCATCACGTTGGGGTCCTGCCGCAGCACGCCACGCAATGCTTCAACAAACCCGAATTCGATACGCGGGTCGACTTGAATTTGGTTGACGCCGTGAATGCGACGCTCGACCGGGTCTTCAATGGTCACCAGGCTCTTGGACGAGTCGTTGAGCAACTCGAGACAACTGTACATCGTTGTACTCTTGCCTGAGCCGACCGGGCCGACGCTCAAGATCATCCCGTAGGACGTCCGCACGTATTTGTTGAGCAGATTGAGCTGGTCTTCGCTCAAGCCGAGGTCGGACAACTGCGAGAACGAGGACTGGTCGGGCATTAGCCGCAATACGAGGCGTTCGCCGTGCATTGTCGGGCCGCCGCCGACACGAATATCGCGTTGTTGTTTAAGGACTGCGTTGGCGATATGGCCGTCCTGTGCGATGCGCCGCTCGGTGATGTCCATGCCGGCCATCAACTTGATTCGAGAAATGACCTGCGACATCATCTCGACGGGAAGTTCGAGTACGTCATGCAACAGGCCATCGACGCGGAGCCGCACTCGCAGGCCGTTGGGTTTGGGGTCAAGATGGATATCCGTCGCCTTGAGTTGAAAGGCTCGTTCGAGCAGCAAGTCGACGAGTGGGCCCGGACCGACGACGTCGATCAATCCCTTGAGTTCTTCCTGAAGTGCCTTTTGACGGATTTCAACTTTTTCACCCGGCCCGCTCATAGTGCTTACCCCGATGCCGATGCCATGGATTTGAAACGCAATTCGAATGCACAAAACTGATTGAAACTGTTTCGATCGAGCGATGAATGCACCGCCACCGCCCGTCGAAAAACAAACCCGACGGATTGCAAATATGGCCTCATTCAACCCTCGCAAGCCGAACGTCTGTCGTCATATCGGATTCCCGGTTGTTGGAAGCCGTCCCAAAACCCGGTCGTGGTATGGTACTCGTCCATGCTACGGTTTAAGGGTACACATCGTCCATCGGACGGCTTGGGGACCAATTCTCGTTAGTCTTGTTTTGAAAATGTTCCCTTTGTCGGCTTCAACGAGGGCTTCTTGTTTCCCTCGGCTTTGTCCGACTCTGAACCCGCTGTCTTGTCATCGGCGTCGGCTTCCGTTTTTTCACCCTGATCAGCGTCGGCTGCCGGGTCCTCTTTGTCCGTATCAGACGAATCCGCATCATTCGTCGATTCTTCGTCGTTCTTACTGCGGCGTTTTTTCTCCTTGATCGGCTTATGAGTGCCTGGCGGTACAAGGCTTTCCCCGTCATTAGGGGGGGGCAGAGGAGCGGCTTGACCGGTCGGCATCGCAACAATGCCGACGAGAAGCGCCGCCACGCTGGCGATCACTACGCCAATCCCGAGAGTCTGTTGTGTGCCGGAGCCTTTTGAGGCCGACATTGTCCCACCGAACAGACCGAGTGCAGCGAAGCCGAATGTGATCGCCATCGGCACCTTGGGAGCCCCGATGCCTTTCCACATTAAGGCCAAGCCAACCAATGCTCCAATGACGCCGACAGCACCGATCAAGGCCATACCGCTTCCACCGTCACCGCCAGCGGCGCCGACGGCCGCAGGCCGCTTGCCGAGTTGCTTGAGCCCTTCCTCTCGGGTTGCGACAATGGTCCAGA
>Ga0315336_1000594_pt1 | contig 93726 bp, 84 predicted proteins | sample ASW5metaG_FD_204512 | JGI IMG/M metagenome (GOLD analysis project Ga0315336, IMG submission 204512) | Ammonia-oxidizing marine archaeal communities from Monterey Bay, California, United States - ASW #5 | ecosystem: Environmental > Aquatic > Marine > Intertidal zone | place: USA: California...
CAAATGACAGGAGCGACCGTGGCCGACGCGCTGCCACCGCGCTTGAACCCTAAGACCATCGAAGAGCCTCTCTACCGTTCCTGGAGTGAGGCCGGGTACTTCCACGTCGATCCCGGATCGGTGAAGTCCGACGGCCGGGAGCCGTACGTCGTCGTGATCCCTCCCCCCAATGTGACGGACGTGCTTCACATGGGTCACGGTCTCAACAACACGATCCAGGACGTGCTGGTCCGATGGAGGCGAATGCAAGGCCGCGCCTCACTCTGGGTACCCGGGACCGACCACGCGGGGATCGCGACGCAGAACGTCGTTGAAAGGAGATTGGCGAAGGAGGGGAGCACGCGGCACGACCTGGGTCGCCCAGCCTTTGTCGAACGGGTTTGGGAGCACGTGAAGGGGAAGGGGGGCCAGATTCTGGAGCAGCTCAAGGTGATCGGGGCGAGCTGCGACTGGGAACGTACGCGCTTCACGTTGGACGATGGGCTCAGCAAGGCGGTCCGCGAGGTTTTTGTGCGCCTCTACGAGAAGGATCTGATCTACCGGGGGGAGTACATCATCAATTGGTGCCCCCGTTGTCTGACTGCGCTCTCGAACGAAGAGGCCGAAGCCGAGGGGTCCGAGGGAAGGCTCTACCACTTGCGGTACCCGCTTGCTGCAGCAGCGCGGGACAGTGCCGTGCAAGCTGCCGAAGCGGCCCAGGTGGCGGCAGGAGAGTTCGGAGGAGAGTCCGCCATCGGCCAACTTCCAGACGGGCGGTGGTACATCACCGTGTCGACGACTCGGCCCGAAACCATGCTCGGGGACACCGGCGTGGCGGTGAGCCCCAAGGACGAGCGTTACGCTGCTCTGGTCGACGCCGACGTCGAACTCCCCCTCACTGGGCGGACCATCCCGATCATCGCGGATGAGCTGGTGGATCCAGGGTTCGGCTCAGGTATGGTGAAGGTCACGCCCGCGCACGATCCGAACGACTTCGAGATGGCTCAGAGGAGCGGCCTGTCGATACTCGACGTGATGACGGACGAAGCGACGATGAATGAGGAAGTGCCGGAGGCGTTCCGCGGGCTCGATCGATTCGAGGCACGCAAGAGGGTCGTCGCCGAATTCGAGGAGCTCGGTCTCTACGGCGGTGAGGAGGTCCACCGTCACTCGGTGCCTCATTGCTATCGCTGCCACACCGTCGTGGAGCCGCGCTTGAGTCTACAATGGTTCGTGCGCATGAAGCCCCTCGCCGAGCCTGCGCTTGAGGCGTCGAGGAACGGGACCATCTCCTTTACCCCGTCGCATTGGAAGAAGGTCTACGAGGCCTGGATGGAGAACATCCGGGACTGGTGCATCTCGCGACAGCTGTGGTGGGGCCACCGCATTCCGGTGTGGTACTGTCAGTCCTGCGAGGACACGATCGTCGCACGGGATGATCCCGACCAGTGCACATCGTGCGGCGGCACGGATCTCAAGCAGGATCCGGACGTGCTCGACACCTGGTTCTCTTCCTGGTTGTGGCCCTTTTCCGTGTTTGGGTGGCCGGAGGAGACGGAGGACCTCAGGGCGTTCTATCCCACGCACGACATGGTGACTAATCCGGACATCCTGTTCTTCTGGGTGGCCCGCATGGTCATGGCCGGATACGAGTTCATGGGAGAAGCGCCCTTCACCCAGGTATTTCTGCACGGCACGGTCCGGGACAAGCTGGGGCGTCGGATGTCGAAGTCCCTCGGCAACGGCGTCGATCCCCTCGAAGTCGTCGACCTCTTTGGCGCGGACGCCCTCCGGTTTGCGCTCCTTTCGTCGGCGGCCGTCGGGACGGACATCCAACTCGATCACGAGGACCTCGAAGCGTCTTTCTCGCCGGGCCGCAACTTCGCCAACAAGCTTTGGAACGCCGGTCGCTTCGCCTTGATGTCGCTGGGCGACGATCCCGTCCCCACGGTGGCCGACGTAGGCGGCTCACTGGAGCTCGAGGACCGTTGGATTCTGTCGCGCCTCCAACGGACGACCGAGGAGGTGAGCGAGGGACTCGAGCGCTTCCGCCTCCACGACGTGTCGGACCGGCTCTATCACTTCGTATGGGGAGATTTCGCCGATTGGTATTTGGAACTGATCAAGCCCCGAATGATGCGGCAGTCCGGGGACGACAGCTTGCAGGCGGCGCGGGCCACACTCGTGGCGGTGCTCGACGGCGTCCTTCGCTTGCTGCACCCGCTCACTCCCTTCGTTACGTCCGCCCTGTGGGAACGGCTACCGTGGCCCGCGGGAGTCAATCGGCCGGAGGCCTTGATTGTCGCTCCCTGGCCGGAAGTGGACCCCACGCTGGTCGACGAGGACTCCGAGGGACGCCTGGGCGAACTTCAAGAGCTCGTGACTGAGGTGCGCAGTCTCCGCAAGGAATACTCCATCCCCGAGGGGAGCGGCGTCACGCTCAAGCTGAGTGCGGTCGAGGGCGCGTTCAAGGCGGTGCTCGAGGACCAGGGGACCACGCTTCAACGATTGGCCAAGGTCGAGACGTGTGAGTTGAACGGGGAAGGGAGTGGACACCCAGCGGACGGCGCCGGTGCGGTGGGCGCCCACGCGGTTCTCAAGAACGGTGTGGAGGTGTTCATTCCGCTGGAAGGCGTGATCGACGTGGCGCGGGAACGCGAGCGGCTGAAAGAGGAAATCGACCGCCTCGATGCACAGGTCGAGGGCGCCCGTACCAAGTTGTCGAATGACGGATTCGTGAAGGGTGCGCCTCCGGAAATTGTGGACCGGGAGCGCGAGAAACAGCGCAGCTTCGAGGAGCAGTTGAACAAGTTGCGGGGGAAGCTCTCCTCCCTCGCAGTGGATTGAGCGCCACCACCGATGACATGACATCTGATGACATGACATCCGCAACGCGACCCACGGTACTTCTTCAACAGGACACTAGACCTCGTCCGGCACGGAGCGCTGTGACGCTGGGATGGACGCTCGGGCTCTTTTCGATTTGTTCGTGCGCCAATCAGGGTGCGCCTCCCGGTGGCCCCCAGGATCGGACGGGTCCACAAGTGCTGGAGACGTTCCCGGACACTTTCGAGGTGCTCCCGGTCTTCGACGAAGAGATCCGCATTGTCTTTGACGAACGCATCAGCGAGAGTGGGGCTCAAGGCCCGCTGGATCAGGCGGTGACCGTTTCTCCGGAGTCGGGTGAAGTGACCGTTCGCCATTCCAGCCGCGAGTTACGTGTGAGGATGGAGGGGGGGTTCCTGCCCGACGAAGTCTACCGCGTGACGGTGCAGCCGGTCGTTCGGGACCTCTTTGGAAACAACCTGGTCGACCCGTTCGAATTCGTCTTTTCAACCGGTGCCGAGATGACACCCACGGTACTCGCCGGCTCCGTCGTCGACCGGATTACCGACCAGCCTATCGAGGGTGCGCGAGTGACGGCTCGCGCCGAGCGTCCTCCCGGGGTGGAGGCGTCCGACGACCAGGTGGTCCCGACCCACATCGCCCTCACCGATGAAAGGGGCGTCTACGCCCTCCGGTACGTTCCGTCCGGCGGATATGAAATCACCGCGTTCGTGGACCAGGATCGCAGCGGAGGGCCGACCGGCCTCGAGCCCATCGCCACGGGCCGGAACGTATTGAATCCGGCCGATACCGTGCTCTTGAATTTCGCGCTGCTCCCTCCGGACACGACCGCCGCGATGGTGGGGAGCGTGGACGTAGTCGACTCCCTGACGCTGGCGGTAGAGTTCGATGATTTTCTCGACCCCGCCTCGTCGCTTGCTAGAGCATCGGCATCGTTGGGACCCGATTCACTGGGCCCGGCCGAGGTGGTTACGATCATGCATGAGCGAGACTACTTGGAGCGACGGGATGCGATTGAGGATTCCTCGTACGTTGCCGACTCGATTCGATTTGAAGAAGAGCAGCAGCAGATCGAGTCACTCCTCAGTGACGGCGACTCCGTCGCCGCGAGCGAGATCGAAGCGGACTCGAGGATTCCAGTGCGTCCGGGCCAGAGAAGCGCAGATCTTTTGCGGGCACGCGATCTCCCAAAGCAAGTGCTTTATCTTCTGCTGGCAGACACCCTCGCCACGGATCGACCCTATGAGTTGGCCGTCCAGGGTGTGACCAACATCAATGGCGTCCCCAATGGTGGTGGCACGGCCGAAGTGCTTCGTGAGGCGTCGCAGCGTGAGTGACGCCCGCCGCCTGATTCCATCCCTGGAGGTGCTCCTCGAATCCGAGTCGTTGCTCCGCCTCATGGAGACACACCCGAGAGGACTGGTAGTCCAGCACCTCCGGGCGGAAGTCGATCGGGTTCGCCGCGAAATCGGCGATGGGGCCGGCCCTGAAGCCCTCGGCGAGGATGTGGAGGACCCGGTGGTCTACGCCGCTGGAGTGGAAGCGCGGCTCCTCGTGTCCGCCACGCCATCACTGCGGGCGGTCGTCAACGGAACCGGAGTGATTCTGCATACCAACTTGGGGCGAGCCGCCCTCGCGGACGCGGCGCTCGACGCCATGGCCGGCGTCGCACGTGGGTACGCCAACCTCGAGTACGACCTGGAGCGGGGGGCTCGCGGCTCGCGCTACGACCACTGTACAGCCCTTCTCCGAAAACTGAGCGGGGCCGATGGGGCTCTCGTGAGCAACAATGGCGCGGCGGCTCTCATTCTGGCCCTCTCGACCATGGCGTTCGGGCGCACGGTCCTCGTGTCGCGGGGAGAGCTGGTCGAGATCGGTGGGGGCTTTCGCATCCCGGAAATCTTGGAGAGCGCGGGCGCCGTGCTCGTGGAGTTGGGGAGCACCAACCGGACCCGGCTTGAGGATTATCGGGCCGCGGCCGCGAAGAGTGACCCGGCGCTGATCCTCAAGGTACACCGCTCCAACTTCCGCATTACGGGTTTCACGGAGGAGGCTTCACTCGAGGAACTCGTGGGTCTGGGAACGGAACTCGGAGTGCCGGTCGTGCACGATCAGGGCTCGGGCCTCTTGGTCGATCCGGAGCGATTGGGTCTTCCGCCGGAGCCCCGGCCCACGGAGAGCCTGGCCGCGGGCGCGGACATCGTGGTGTTTTCGGGGGATAAGCTCTTGGGTGGCCCCCAGGCCGGGATCCTGCTGGGCAAAGCCGAGTGGATCGATCAGATGCGCAAGAATCCGCTGTGCCGAGCCGTTCGAGTCGACAAAATGGCCCTGGCTGGACTGGAGGCCACCCTTCAGCTGTATCGTGATCCTGACAGCGCCCTAAAGGAGATCCCGGTGCTGGCCATGCTCGCAGCCACTCCGGAGGCATTGAGGAAACGGGCCGAAGCGGTGGCCACGACCCTGGTGGCCGCCGGTGTAACGTGCGAAGCCGTCGCCATGTCCTCAGTGGTCGGGGGAGGTACGTTCCCGGGCGTGGAAATCGAGAGTTGTGGTGTTCGCGTGGAGTCGGGGGAGGGCGGTGCCGACGCTTTGGCGGCCCGGTTACGGAGTGCTTCCGTACCACTCGTGGGGCGTGTGGAGGACGGATCGCTGTGGGTGGATTTCCGTACGGTGCTTCCGTGGCAGGATGCGGGGGTTGTGGACTCGCTCACCCGGCACGTCGGGCCTTGAGGAGCGAGCGACTCCGACGGGCGGTTTTCTCGGACCGCGACGGGACCTTGATCGACGTAGAGTCCCACCTATCCGACCCGAAGCGGGTGGTCCTCCTACCCGGAATCGCTGCTGCCCTCTCGGACCTCCGGGATGCGGGACTCACACTGGTTGTGGTGACCGACCAATCCGGCATCGCACGGGGTCTCTTCACCGAAAATGAGCACCACTCGGTTGCGAAGCGGCTGGATGACGTTCTGGCACAGGCCGGTTCGCCTGTGGATGCCACCATAGTATTGCCCCCACCATCCGGACTTCGGCCCCGCGTGCGAATGCCGAAAGCCGGCCACGGGCATGTAGCGCTAGGCCGCGGCCGAACTCGGGCTCGACTTGGCGAATTCCTATTACGTGGGAGGCCGGGTGCTCGACGTGGCTCCTGCTCGCGAATTGGGGGGCGTCGGCGTGCTCGTACGGACCGGATGCGGTGTGGATTAAGCCGCTCGTGTGCCCCTAGGTGCGGCCGTCGTAGACGACCTTGGCGGAGCCGCTCGCCTTATTTTGAGCGGTGCTCAAGCGGAAGGGGAGGAGGCGTTGACCCCCCCGAAGGGCTCGGGTAGCTTTTAGAAGTTTCAAGGGCTCTTGGAATCTTAGTAACGAAGAGGAGCGACATGGAGAGCACCGAGACCGTCTTGAGCTTGACGCCCGCCGCGGTGGACAAGGTCGAGAGCTTTATAGAAGAGCATGGCGCCGCGAAAGGCGCCGGCCTCAGAGTTGCCGTTCTGCCCGGGGGATGTTCCGGTTTCCAGTACGGACTCAACATCGAGGACGGACCCGAGGACGATGACGAAATCCTCGAACTTTCCGGTGTCCGGATCTTTCTGGATCCGTTCAGCATGCAGTATCTGGAGGGCGTCGAGGTCGATTACGTAACGAGCATGATGGGATCCGGTTTCACGTTCCGAAATCCGAACGCGACGGGCGGATGTGGGTGCGGTAGTTCCTTCACTGCCTGACCCCATGCTCCGCGCTCCGTTGGGGGGCGGGCCCCTGCCCCCGAACGGCATTCTGCCTGATCATGGCCAGTCCTTCTGACGATGCCCTTACCCCGCCTGTGGACATTGCTTCCGTGGGCCTTACGAGTCCCTTCACGCGGCGAAACGCCATTCTTGCCGGTGTCGGGTCTTTCGTCTTACTCGGGTTCATCGGAACCGTATGGCTCGCATTAGGCGGACGGCTCGGGGGAGCATCGGACCGGACTTCGCCTGATAAATCGATAGCGGTTCTTCCTTTTGAGGACCGGAGTCCAGCGGGGAATCAGCAGTACTTCGTTGACGGGTTGTCTGAAGAGATCATCAACGCGCTCACTCTGACCAGCGACCTAAAGGTTTCGGCTCGGACCTCCACCTTTCTGCTTGCAGAGCAGGGCACGGACATTGCCACCCTAGCCAGCACCCTTGGGGTGGCGAACGTGTTGGAGGGCAGTGTTCGAAAGGAGGGCGACCGGATTCAGGTTACGGCCACGCTCATTGAAGCCGAGTCCGGATTTCGGATCTGGTACGACACATATGACCGGGAGTCGACGGGCGTCTTCACGATTCAAGACGAGATCGCCCGGGAGATCATGGGTCGGCTTCAGGTCCGGTTTTCTGGGGAAGGGCGGACGCGGCTCGTGGGCGAGGCAACCGAGAGTCTTGAAGCCTACGATGCCTATTTGAAGGGCCGATTCTTATGGAATCAGGGCACCCAAGGGGCCATTCGTTCAGCAATCGGCGAGTTCGAGAGGGCTATTGAGTTAGACTCGGAGTATGCCGAGGCGTATGCCGGGCTCGCTGATTCGTACGATATGTTGCGGGTGCGTTACTCCGCGGATGGCGTTTTCGACCCCGTGCGGGAGGCCGCCCAGAGGGCAGTCGATTTGGCCCCCGATCTGCCGACGGCTCACCGGTCTCTTGGAGGAATTCTGACGTCGGCCGGCCAATGGGAGAGCGTGGAGCGAGAGTACGAGTTGGCGATCTCACTCAGTCCCGGCTATGCCCTGGCGCATTCCTGGCTCGGAATCTTCATGTCGCTTACCGGACGGCCCGAAGAGGGGTTGGCTTATGTGCAAAGGGCGATAGAACTCGATCCGATGTCCCACCAGGCCAGCCTAGCCGGGGTATTCGAGAGACTCCGCCAATATGGGACTGCGGCGAGGTACCTTCGACGAGCCATCGAGTTGTCCCCGGACTTGGCCGCTCCCGTCGGGCAACTCGGACGCGTGTTGGTGGCGATGGGGAACTACGATGAGGCGGAACGGGTCTACGCGGAGTATTCCCGCCTTCTGGGTGTGAGCCCGGATTCGTTAGCCAACGCGGAGCGACTTGCAGCCTATGAGCGTTTCGCGGAGAGGGGCTACACCCAGCTCATCCTCCCAGCCCCAGGGCTGTCCCTCAGGTCACGGGCCTGGCACTTCGTCCGCACGGGCCAAGTGAACGAGGCGCTCGAGGCGCTGGAGGCGGCGATTACCGCCGACAATGGACATTGGTCGATCGCCGAGTTCAACTCCCGCGAAGTCGCGGACGTGCTCCGAGACAACCGGCGTTACCGGGCGTTACTCGAAAGGGCGGAAATTACGTGGTGAGGCGCTTCTCATTTCAAGAAAAGTGAAAAAATCCGGAATGGAAATGCGATGCTTCACGGGTGGTGACTTCTCCCAAAACGGCTACGTCGCGTGGTGCGAAGCCACCAACCAGTGCGTGATCGTGGATCCGGGCGCAGCGGCACTCGACATGGTTGCCGACGTGAAGACGGGGGCCGGTGAGGTGACGGCCGTACTCCTGACGCACGCCCACCTCGACCACGTCGAGGGACTGGGCGTGATTCGGGACTACACCGATGCGCCCACGTATTTGCATCCATCCGATCGGGTGATGTTCGACAACCTTCCGGCGCAAGTCGCCATGTTGGGCCTGAGCGGTAGCGGTCCCCAGTTGGACCCACCGGAGCGGGAGTTCGAGGATGGTGAGATGTTCCACTTCGGGGAGTCCGTGTTCAGGGTCATCCACACGCCTGGGCACTCACCCGGGCACGTCATTCTCCATGCCGAGGACGACGCTCTGGCGCTCGTCGGGGACTTGGTTTTCGCGGGTTCGGTAGGACGGACCGATCTTCCCGGTGGGGATTATCAGGCGCTATTTCGCAGCATTCGCCAACACGTTCTGACCATGCCAGGTGAGACACGCCTCTTCACCGGACACGGGCCGGCTACCACCGTCGAGCACGAGCGCACCACCAACCCCTTTCTGGTCCCGAGCTACGGAGGGGAGTTGGCGTGACGTCTCCGGTTCCCGCAGCCGTCTTTGCGTCCGGCAGCGGAACGAACCTCCAGGCTCTCCTGGACCACGAAACGCCGAACGGACCCTATCGGATCGTCGTCGTCATCTCGGATCGGGAAGGCGCCGGAGCCCTGGAGCGCGCGGAGGCCGCGGGCAGAGCCGCCCGCGTCATCGAGGTAAAAGGACGCCCCCCAGAAGAAGTTGCCGCGGAAACGCTCGCTCTGCTGGAAAGCCTGGACGTAGGGGCGATCTTCCTCGCGGGGTACCTGCGACTCATCCCGCCCGCGGTCGTGGCCGCCTATCGCCGCCGCATTCTGAACATCCATCCCGCACTGCTTCCTGCGTTTGGTGGCAAGGGAATGTTCGGCGAGCGAGTGCACGAGGCCGTGCTCGCATCGGGTGACGAGGTGTCGGGTGCCACGGTCCACTACGTGGACGAGGAGTACGATAAGGGGAACATCGTGGGGCAGTGGTCCGTCCCGGTACTTCCCGGCGATGACGTCCCCGCCTTGTCGGCCAGAATCCTGAGTGTCGAACATCGTTTGTATCCAGCAGTCGCAGGCCACGTTTGCGAGGCGTGGGCGGAGGGCCGGACACCGAACCCCTTTCCGCTCTCGCCGGCAGAGACGGGCTCCGAATTCAAGCGGGAAGTACCATAACCGCTCGGATCGAAACCAAAAGGAGATGAGATAGATATGAAGCGACGTGCGCTTCTGAGTGTGTCGGACAAGTCGGGCATCGAGGACTTCGCGAAGGCGTTGGTGGATGCAGGTTGGGAAGTCTTGTCCACCGGAGGCACGGCGGGTGCGATCCGTGGAGCCGGTGTCGAAGTGACCGATGTGGCGCAAGTGACCGGGCATCCCGAGATGATGGACGGACGCGTGAAGACGCTCCATCCCGCGATCCACGCCGGCCTGTTGGCGCGGAGGGACCGACCCGAGGACATGGCTGCCCTTTCGGAGCACGGGTATGCTCCCATCGATCTGGTGGCCGTGAACCTGTACCCGTTCCGCCGGACCGTGGCTCAGGGAGATGTCTCCGTCGATCAAGCGATGGCCAAGGTGGACATCGGGGGCCCCACGATGATTCGGGCCGCCGCCAAGAGTCACGAGGACGTGTGGGTCGTCGTGGACCCCGCGGACTACGACCGCGTGTTGGAGGAGATCACCGCCGGGGGCGGCGACGGGTCTACCGAAACCGATTTGCGACGCGAATTGGCCGCGAAGGTCTTCAGCCACGTGAGCGAATATGACGGCGCCATCGCCCGGTACTTGGAGGGACAGGTCGCTCGTGATGCATCAGAGGGCCGAGACACCGGCCAGCCGGCCTCGGGTCTCTCGCTAGAGTTGGAGCTCGTTCAGGGACTCCGCTATGGCGAAAACCCCAGCCAGAAGGCGGCGTTCTACCGCTGGCCCGGCTCGAAGGAAGGTATAGCAAGACTTGAACAACTTAATGGTAAAAAGCTGTCATATAATAATTTACTGGATCTAGATGGGGCTCTCTTATCGCTGTCGCCCTTCGCGTACTCGGACAAGGCCGCCGTCTGTATCGTGAAGCACACGACGCCCTGCGGATTGGCGATCGGCGACACGGTGGACGCCGCCTACGAGCGGGCCCTGGCCACCGACGGCGTGAGCGCGTTCGGTTCTGTGATTTCTTCGAATCGTCGGATCGACAAGGCCGCCGCCGAAGCGATGTCGAGCTTGTTCATCGAGTGCGTCGTGGCGCCGGGCTTCGATGAGCCCGCGGTGGAGATCCTGACCAAGAAGAAGAACGTGCGCCTTCTGGTGTACGGCGGAATCGACGAGTACGTGATCGGGGAGCCCGAATCCGGGTTGTGGCTCGACGCGTCCGCCGAAGTGCGCCGCGCTGCACGCTTCCTCGCGGAGCACGGGCGCCGCCCAGACGCGAGGGCTCTTCGGAGCGTGTACGGCGGTGTGCTCGTGCAAGGCCCCGCGCCGGTGCCCTTCTACGGACAGGACGTCGGAGAATGGACCGTGGCCACAGGGCGCACACCGACCGAGGGGGAATGGGACGACCTCCGATTCGCATGGGCCGCCGTGTTCGGCGTGAAATCCAACGCGATCCTCTTCGCGCAGGGCGGATCCACCTTGGGCATTGGCGCGGGACAGATGAGCCGGGTGGACGCATCCCGCATCGCGGTTCAGAAGGCCTCGGACGCAGGCTTGGATCTCAGAGGTGCAGTGCTGGCTTCCGATGCGTTCTTCCCATTCCGAGACGGGGTAGACGCGGTCGCCGAAGCAGGTGCCCGGGCTATCGTTCAGCCTGGCGGCTCGATGCGCGACATCGAAGTCGTCGAAGCCGCGAACCAACACGACATGGCCATGGTTTTCACGGGACAGCGCCTGTTCAGACATTGATCGGCTCCCTCTTTACAGGAGACGTACTCGGGCCTGAGTTTTCTTGGCGCGTGCTGTGCGCCTAGCATCTGGAGGGGTGGCAGAGTGGTTTAATGCACCAGTCTTGAAAACTGGCGTCCGAAAGGACTCGTGGGTTCGAATCCCACCCCCTCCGCTTCATGCAGCACAACGACTTACGGCAGGTTGAGTGCCCCTGTCTCGAGGACCTCTTTTTCGGAGGTGTTACCCGATTTGTTACCCGCGAGCCCCAATCCGAGCGTTTCGCCTACCCTCTCGAAGTATTTCCCTATGTCAGAATATGCGGGATGGAACGCCGCGTAGCACATCGTCATCTTGATCGTGGAGTAGCCGAGTTGACGCATGAGGAGGTTGAGCGGCATCCCCGCCCTGGCGAGGTGTACCGCCGCTGTGTGCCGGTGGTCGTGAATCGTGTAACCGTGGATACCGGCCAGCTTGCAAGGGCGGCAGTGCTTCTTTCTCGATGAGCGTTTTTGAGCAATCAAAGAATTAGGTCCCACCCATGGGTGGGTATAATCTCCCAGTAAAAAAATCCTGGGCACGGTCTCAGTATTGGAAAGATGGCGAGCCTGCTCGTATGGATCGTAATCTTCTACATCAACCTCGGGGGAGTGGACGACGAAGAGCGAGCGTGGGGGCCGGAGGACCTGGTGGAGGCAGAAGCCTAGCCCCTTAACTACCATGAGCACCCTGCTCAATCCAGCCGATGGATCGCCTGCCGGGCCGTGAACGCGATTCCGCCCTTGCCCCGGAAACCCCCGACGCGTACGGTTCCCGGCAGCGAGGAGCCCGAGGGCTTCTCTTGTACACGTTTGACGTTGACGTGTGTGGGTGCCCCTTTCCCGGGTCTCTTGGATCCCGCCGAACCGAGGTGACATCATGTCGATTCCCAGATCCGTTGTGTGGATCGCCGCCTTTCTCGGCATCGCTCTGATTACTTCGTCCGAACAGGCCGTCGCTCAGAACTCACAGAATGCCTACAGGATCGTCGACGGCTGGGCCAAGCTGCCCGATGGAAGGGAGATGGGTGCCGTGGGCAAGGCCACCATCGATCGGGACGGAAGGCATGTCTGGGCGGTCATCCGTTGCAGTGCGGGGGGCGACAGGTTTGGAACTGAATGTCTCGACTCCGACCTGCCCTCCGTCATAAAATTCGCCCCTGACGGCAACGTGGTGGAAGCGTTTGGAGGCGGGATGTTCATTTGGCCACATGGGATCGACGTGGATTCCGAAGGCAATGTGTGGGTCACTGACGCCGTGGGCTCGCAGAACATTCCTCGGGGTGACAGACGTGGCCACCAAGTGGTCAAGTTCAGCCCAAGCGGCGAGGTGCTCATGACGCTCGGTACGCCGGGCGAAGAGGGTAGCGACAATAATCACCTCTCCTCTCCGAGCGACGTCGCGATTGCTAACAATGGGGACATCTTCGTCGCGGATGGACACAACAACACCGGCAACAACCGCGTGATGAAGTACAACAGCCGAGGTGAGTTTCTGATGTCCTGGGGGCAGACTGGGTACGGCCCAGGGGAGTTCCGTGCGCTCCACGCCCTCGATATCGACCCGAGCGGGCGTGTCTTCGTGGGCGATCGGAGCAACAGCCGCATCCAGATTTTCGATCAGCAGGGGACTCACATCGCCACCTGGACCCAATTCGGACGCCCCAGCGGGATCGCGTTCGACAGTAACGGACTGATCTACGTGGCGGACTCGGAATCCGACGACGTGCAGAACCCGGGCTGGGAAATAGGGATTCGGATCGGGGAGATCGAGACGGGTTGGGTGACGGAGTTCATCCGCTTCCCCTGGGCGGATCCCCGTGAAACCGCGGGGAACGGAGCCGAGTTCGTCGCGGTGGATCGCGACGGAAACATGTACGGAGGGGAGCCTCGCCCGCGGCAGCTCCGGAAGTACGAGCGGGTGCGTCCGTAGGCTCAACGGTACGAAGGATAGTCCAACCAAAAGCCCTTTTACCACCCACCCCCCGGCGCGTTTGACAGAGTGTCTGCTTCTACTATCATCTCTCCCCACAAGGAAGCCCCTACCAAGCCGCATTGCCGTCCGGACCGTGACGGGAGCTGATGATCCGCGTCTGTTGAAAATGCCATCTGCCGGAACTGGCAGCGGACCGGCCGCTTGATCTAGCGGGATGGAAGACGGTGGTGGACCTGATGGCGAGCCAAGGCGCTGATGCTACGGACCTGGAGTTGGAGGGAATCGTCCAGTATCTGGCGAACGCGTTCCCGGCTTTCGAATAACGTATTCCAGTCCAGCACAGAGGGACCAATCATGAAATCGTGGCGTGCCTTGACGCTGATTTTCTTACTGACCTCGACGTCCCCGCTGGTTGGCCAAATCCCGATAGCAGAGTACGCCGCCCGGCGCGCCGCGCTCGCTTCCCGACTCGCTGACGGAGTTGTGGTCGCCTTCGGAGGTCGGGCACCGGTACGCCACTGGCCACCCTTTTATCAGCTGCCCGCTTTTCGCTATCTCACTGGATTTCTCGAGTCCGACGCCGCCTTCATCATGGCAAAAACGGGCAGCAACGTGACGTCGACACTGTTTGTCCCCCGCCCGGATGCTCGCGTGGCTCTTTATGACGGCGAACGCGTGACGGCCGAGGGCGTGGGTGAGAGCCTGGGCCTTTCGGCCGGCTACGTAGACGAGTTGCCCGCCTTCGTCGACTCCCTCGTTGCCACCGGGCTCCCCCTTTATTCAGTAGCCGATTTTCAGTCGAACGAATACAGCGCCAGCGATTCCCTGACGGCGGGACGGATGTTCGTCCGCGGCTTGCAGTCCAGGAGACCGGGCTTGCGGGTACAGGAGATCAACGGGTTGGTCGACGAGTTGCGGGCGAGGAAAAGCGAAGCGGAGGTGTCGCTACTCAGGACGGCGATCGAGATATCCTCCAGGGCCCATGAAGCGGCGATGCGTGCCATTCGTCCCGGAATTGGGGAGAATGAGATTCAGGCGGTGATGGAGGCGGAGTATCGCAACCGGGGCGCCGATTCCCCCGGGTATGCGTCTATCGTCGGATCCGGGCCCAACTCGACGATTCTCCATTATCGGGCCGGAACTCGCGAAGCGAGATCCGGGGAGGTGGTTCTCATGGACGTCTCCGCCTACTACGACGGGTACACCGCCGACATCACGCGTACTGTTCCGGTCGATCCGACGTTTTCGCCTGAGCAGCGAGAGATCTACGAGATCGTGTTGGAGGCTCAGAAGGCGGCGGAGGCTCAGATTAGGCCGGGCGTGTCCGGCCAGTTGCCGGCTCAAGCAGCGCACTCCGTGCTCCGGCCGGGCCTGGTGCGGCTCGGCCTGATTGAATCGGCCGACGCAACGTTTGATCCACCACCCGGGCTGTGTCCCGGCTTAAACGGGCCATGTCCGCAGTGGTACCTATATGTCTACCACGGCTTCTTCCACGGCATCGGACTCGACGTCCATGACCCGACACACTTCGGTGACGTTGCCCCGGGCCGCTACCAGCCGGGCGACGTATTCACGATCGAACCCGGTATCTATGTCCGCGAGAACGTTTTCGAAGGACTCCCCGACACGGACAGGAATCGTAGGCTCATCGCACACGCTACCGAGGCAGCTCTGAAGTACCGTAACATCGGCGTGCGTATTGAGGACAACTACGTCCTCACGCCGGAGGGGCTTGTGCGTCTATCCGATGCGCCACGTGAGATCGGGGACATCGAGGCTTTACGCGCGAGGGCGATTTTGCAGTGAGCCCGGCTCGACGGCCACCCGCCTCTCCCCATGAACAGCATCCCAAGGATGCCATACCAAACGTCGTTCACGTAGCCGAGGAGATTCGGCACGGGGCCTAAGGAGATCGCGAAGTGGCTCACCACTAGCGACACGACACCGAGTACTACCCCGAGCCACCCCGGCCAGCCGCTGTCCCTCATCATTGCCACGCCGTAGGCAATGATGGCCAACGGGAAGAGGTATCCCGCCGATGCAGCCATGGGTCCCATGACCGCGGACGTGTCCGGAAACGCCGCCGCCGATCACCAATCCAGTGGCTACGAGCGCGTGACCGTTGCCCGCGGTACCCGCAGTCGAGCGAGAAAGAGCGAGGTGATGACGTAAAGCGTGCCCGTCATAGCGATCGCGACGTGAGGGACTGCCTAGCCCGTGCCGAGCGCGGCATAGGTGTCCAAGGTCGCCGGCTGGGGTTCGTGGAGAAAGCCTCCCCCGGGTCCCGTCAGGGCGGCGAGGATGAGAACGACGCCACCCATCTGATAGCTCTTCTGATCCATGACTCTTTCCCGTGTCGAGAGGAGAGTGGCTGTGCTTAACATGAAGCTCAGATTAGAGTGGACCGAATCCTGCAGCAAAGAAGGTTCCGCCACGTCCGCGGGTCCGCCCCTGCTGGGCTGTTGGGGATCTAGGGTCCCGTCAAGGCCGAATCGCTTCTAAGCGAAGCCTCCAGCGCTTGTGCCAGCGTGAGGGACGAACGCCCGGCTCCGTCAGCGATCTGATGCCGACAGCTCACACCGGCCGCGAGCACCCAGGTGTCGGGGGCGGCGTCCCGCACCGCAGGAAGTAGATCGAGCTCTCCCATGGCCATCGACACGTCGTAATGCTCGGCTTCGTAGCCGAACGCTCCAGCCATACCGCAACATCCCGAGCGCAGGGTGTGGACCTCGAGCCCCGGGATCTGCCGCAGCACCGCTTCCGTTACGCCCTCCTGGCCGAGGGCCTTCTGATGGCAGTGCGTATGAACCAGGGCGGTCCGGGCTTCCACCGGGCCGAGATCGAGCGCGGCTCGGCCCGCGTCCGCCTCCCGCAGCAGGAATTCGTCGAGGAGTAACGACGCGTCGGCGACGCTCGCGCTCTCCTCGCCGGGAAGGAGGGTCGGGATCTCATCGCGGAGCGTGAGGAGGCAGGACGGCTCCAACCCCACGACGGGAACCCCGCGCGCCACCCATGGAGAGAGGGTATTCAAGAGGCGATGGGCCTCACGGCGGGCCGGATCCACCATGCCCGCATTCAAGAACGTGCGGCCGCAGCAGGGTGGTCGTCGGGACAGACTGGGGAGGCGGACCCGATATCCTGCCGCGTCGAGGACTCGCAGCGCGGCGTGGGCGTTCTCTGGCTCGAAGTAGGTGTTGAACGTATCCACCCAGAGGAGGACTTCCGGTCGGTCATCACCATCACTCGCATCCCTTCCACCAGAGTCCTCTCCACCGCTGCCCTCTCCTCCCCGGAACACGTCCCTCCGCCACTGAGGCCTCTGGCGGAGTGAGGTGAGGCCGAGCAGCCGTTCCCCGGCACGTGCCAGGAGCCCCTTCGGCCGGCCCAGGTTCATCAGACCCGGGAAGCGGGCCGCCCACGGCGCGTAACGGGGAAGCCACGCGACGAGACGCTCCCGAAGAGGGAGTCCGTGCCGCTGGTGGTAATGGTGCAGGAACTCGATCTTCATGCGGGCCATGTCGACGCCGGTTGGGCATTCCTTCCCGCACGCTTTGCACCCCACGCACAGCGAGAGCGTTTCGTACATCTCGGAGGATGTGAGGGCGTCGGCGCCGAGCTGTCCCGTAAGGGCCAGCCGCAGCGAGTTAGCCCTACCGCGCGTGGTGTGGCGCTCGTCTGCGGTGGCGCGGAAGGAGGGGCACATGACACCGGGGTCGCTCTTTCGGCAAGCTCCGTTGTTGTTGCACATCTCGGTGGCGCTGGCCCACCCGCCCCACGACGACCAGTCCAGAGCTGTGGTCACGGGCAGGGGACCATACCCGCTTCTGTAGCGCATCAGCGATCGGTCGTCCATACGGGACGGGTTGACGATTTTCCCGGGGTTGAGGGTGCCGGACGGATCAAACGCCGACTTGACTTCGCCGAAGGCCGCTACGATCCGGCTCCCCAACATTGGTTCCAGGAATTCGGAGCGTACCAAGCCGTCCCCGTGCTCACCGGAGTGCGACCCCCCGAAGCTCCGGACGAGCTCATGCGCTTCCTCCGCGATGGCGCGCATGGCCTGTAGGTCCTGGTCCAGCTTGAGATTCAAGATCGGCCGAACGTGTAAGCACCCCACGGAGGCGTGGGCATACCAGGTGCCCGACGTGCCGTGACGGCGGAAGACGTCCTCGAGGCGCGCGCCGTACTCGGAGAGGTGCTCGAGAGGTACCGTGCAGTCCTCGATGAAGGAGACGGGCTTTCGGTCCCCCTTCATCGACATGACGACGTTCATGGAGGCCTTCCTCACGGCCCAGATCCGTCGCTGAAAGTCGTTGGCTTCGGCACGAGTGACGGCGTCGGGGTGTCCGAGATCCGCCAACAGCTCCTCGAGCCTGTGGAGATCGTCCGAGACTCGATCTCCGTCCGGTCCTGAGAACTCGACGATGAGCAAAGCGCGCGGATCGCCCCGGACGAACTCCTGTACTGCCGCGCTCAGGGTCGGGATCTCCCGGGCCAGATCGAGTAGCGTGCCGTCCACCAGCTCGACGGCCGAGGCATCGAGTTCCATGATCGAGGGAACCGCGTCCAGAGCAGACCCCAGATCGGAGAAAGCGCACACTCCGAGAACCGTCTTCGACGGGAGTGGCGCTAGTTGAAGCTCCAGCTCGGTGAAGAACGCGAGGGTGCCCTCGGACCCGACCAGGAGGCGCACGATTTCACTTCCGTCCGGGGAGATTCGATCGAGGTTGTAACCGGCGACTCTGCGCATGACTTTCGGAACTCTGCGGTCGAGCTCGTCGTGTTCGCGTCTCCGGAGCGCCGAGAGCGTCGAAGCCAGTGCAGACTCCACCCCGTGCTGTGGAACCTCGAGGCCGAAGCTCACGGGCGTCCCGTCGGCGAGCGATCCATTCACGCGCCGCACGTTGTCGACCATCATCCCGTAACGGATGGAGCGCGAACCTGCGCTGTTGTTCGCGGCCATCCCGCCCAGAGTGGCTCGGCTCGCGGTGGCCACGTCGACCGGGAAGAAGAATCCGTAGGGTGCAAGTTCCCGGTTGAGGCGATCCAGGACCACGCCAGGCTGTACGCGAATCGTCGCGGCGTCCCGGTCGAGCTCCCCGATGTCGGCCAGGTACTTGCTCGTATCCATCACGAGGCCTTGGCCGATGGCCTGACCGGACTGCGAGGTGCCGGCACCTCGCGGTGTCACCGAGAGACCGACCTCGTGCGCGATTTCCAGTGTCCGGAACACGTCCGCCGTCGTCCTCGGAACGACGACCCCGGCCGGTTCGATCTGATAGATGGACGCGTCGGTGGAGTAGAGCCCTCTGGTGAAGGAATCGCAGAGTACCTCGCCCTCTAATTCGGCCCCGAGGCGGGTGGCGAGGGACGGATCCAAAACTCCTTTTGTTCGGCTCGTCATGGCGGGAAAGGTAGCGCCATGCCATTATTTGCGCCCGACAATCGATGTACGCCCGGCACTTGCTTGACCCGGGCTGCGCACCCGAATTCACTCTCAGCCGAGATTGCTGCCCCATGAAGTTTCGGTCCGGACGACACTTCCTGCAGCTCCCCGGACCCACCAACGTTCCGGGCCGGATCTTGCGGGCGATGGGCCGGCCTCCGATCGATCACCGGGGACCGGAGTTTGCGGAGCTGGGCCAGCGGATTCTCGCGGGCTTGAAGGATGTCTTCCACGCTTCCGAACACGTGTTTGTATATCCGGCTTCGGGAAGCGGGGCGTGGGAGGCGGCGCTGGTGAACACCTTGTCGCCCGGTGATCGAGTCGTGCGCTACGACAGCGGTCACTTTTCCGAGACATGGGGAGCCGTGGCATACACCGTGGGGCTCGCGGTCGACGTCCTGCCCTGGGATTGGCGGAGACCCGTTGATCCTGCCGCGGTGGAGGAGCACCTCGGCGGCGATAAGGATCACGCGATCAAGGCGGTTCTCATAACCCACAACGAGACCTCCACAGGGGTGGCGAGCAATATTTCGGGCGTTCGGGCGGCCATCGACCGGGCTAGTCATCCCGCTCTTCTTATGGTCGACGCCGTGTCCTCCTTGTGTGCGATGGAACTCCTCCATGACGAGTGGGGCGTCGATGTGACCATCTCGGGATCCCAGAAGGGCCTTATGCTGCCTCCGGGGTTGAGCTTCGCAGCGGTGAGCCGGAAAGCGCTGGAGGCCCACGAGGGCGCGGGTCTGCGCCGGTCCTACTGGGACTGGAGCGCGATGCTGGCCTCCAACGAGAGCGGCTACTTTCCGTACACGCCTGCTACGAACTTGCTGTACGGTCTCGACGAGGCGCTCACAATGCTGAACGAGGAGGGCCGGGAGAACACCCTGAAGCGGCACGCCCGCCTAGCGAAGGCGACTCGGGCCGCCGTAGCCGCGTGGGGCCTCGAAAACTTCTGCCTCGAGGAGTCGGGGTTCAGCTCTGCCCAGACCACCGTGAAGATGCCCGAGGGGACGGACGCGGACGCGCTTCGCAAGATCATTCTGGAGCGCTTCGACATGTCGCTGGGCAGTGGACTGGGAAAACTCAAGGGTGATGTCTTCCGGATCGGGCACATGGGCGACATTAATGAACTGATGGTTGCGGGTACGTTGTGTGGCATCGAGATGGGGTTGGAGCTGGCCGGGGTGCCGCATCGGCCCGGAGGCGTTCGGGCGGCTCTCGAAGTCTGGTCTACCAAAGGAGGCGGAGCGTGAGGAATCGAAGCGTAATGTCGAGGCGGGGTCACCAAGGCGCGTTCGCCCTCCTGACCGTCTTCCTGATCGCCGGTTGTGGGGGGGAGTCGGGGGCGGGGGGTGTCATCGAGCTTAGCTTCGGTCACGTGGGTTCGCCCGGATCGCTCTTTGCCGTTTCCGCCGAGGAGTTCGCCCAGAGGGTGAACGCCGAATTGGCGGGTCGAGTGCAGGTGAACATCTTCGGATCGAGCCAGTTGGGTGGAGACGAGGTCATGCTCCAAAAACTCAAGCTGGGCACTCTCGATTTCGCTCTTCCGTCCACCATCATGTCGTCCACGGTCGACGCGTTTGGTCTCTTCGAAATGCCTTATTTGGTCCAGGACCGGGCTCACATGAGGCGTATCGAAGAAGAGATCGTCTGGCCGGTGCTCGTCCCTCAGGCCGAAGAGCGAGCGTACACCATCCTGGCGGTCTGGGAAAACGGGTTCCGCCACGTGACGAACAACACGAGGCCGGTGGCGACGCCCTCAGATCTCTCGGGAATTAAGCTCCGGACTCCGCGAGGGATATGGCGTGTGAAGCTCTTTCAGGCTTTCGGAGCGAACCCGACGCCGATGGCTCTCTCAGAGGTCTTCGTGGCGCTTCAGACAGGCGTCATGGACGGCCAGGAGAACCCCTTGGCGCAGATCTATGCCTCCAAGTTCCAGGAGGTCCAGACGTACCTCTCTCTCACGGGGCACGTCTATACGCCGGCCTACGTCACTGTCGGAGCGAGCTGGAATCGACTGCCTGAGGACGTCCAGGCGACCCTCCGAAGGATCGCGAGCGAAACCCAGTCGTTCGTGCATGAGACGGCGGCTCAGATGGATTCCTACTTCCTCGACGAGCTCAGCGCGGCGGGCGTCGAAGTGAATGATGCCGACCGGGAAGCGTTCATCCGAGCCAGCAGGGAGATCTTCGGGGAATTTGGAAGTACAGTAGAGGGTGGGGACGCCTTGGTGGCGCAGGCTTTGGCCCTCGCCGAGGGGGCGTAACGCTACCCGGCGCAGCGCTCACCGAGCGCGACGACGGCAGTAGCCCGCTCCGAAATCAATCCGTGACCGCCTGAGACTCCGCATGCGCCGACGATTCCGACAGGGGCTCCAACGCGCCCTCGAATCTACCGTGGTGCTTCTGATGGTGGCGCTTGCCCTGGTCGTGGTAGTCGGCGTCGTCTTCAGAAGGCTCGGGTCCGCGCTCGTTTGGTACGACGAGGTAGCGTCCATCCTTCTGGCTTGGCTCACCTTCTACGGGGCTGCGCTGGCCACGCTCCACCGTGCCCACATCGGTTTCCCGAAGTTGGTGGACGGACTCGGACCCCGTCTCCGTCGCCCACTGATCCTGCTCGGAGAGGCCTTCGTTCTTCTATTTTTCATGGTGACGGCGTGGGCCGGTTGGCGGGTCTTCGGGATTCTCGGAGGCGATACCCTCGTGAGCCTTCCATGGGTGCCCCAACGTCTGGCTCAATCCGTCGTGCCCATCGGCGCCGTTCTGTTCATCGTCGCGGAACTCGTCACGTTGCCGGAGGTGTGGGAGGGACCGCCGAGTCTGGAGGGGGACGCATGATCCTCATCGTCATGTTCCTCGCTTTGCTGGCGATGGTCCTCATCAACGTGCCCATTGCGGTCTCCCTCGGCGTAGTGGCCATCTTTGCGATGATGGCGAGCTCGGGGCTCGGGGGGCTTCCGAACGCGGCCCTCGTCCTCTACTCGGGCACCCTAAAGTTTGCCCTGATCGCGATTCCTCTTTTCGTCCTGGCCGGGGCCATCATGAACGCGTCGGGGATCTCCAGGCGCTTGATCAACCTCGCCAGTGCGCTCGTAGGGTTCGTTCGAGGAGGGCTGGCGATGGTGACGGTGAGCGCGTCCCTTTTCTTTGCGGAAATTTCCGGATCCGCCGTGGCCGATGTCGCTGCTCTGGGCTCCATTCTCATCCCCGCCATGACGCGTCGGGGCTACCCGACCCCGTTCGCGGCGGCGGTGACGTCGTCCTCAGCCACCCTCGCCGTCATCATCCCTCCTTCGATTCCGATGATTCTCTACGGCGTCATGTCCGGAAGCTCAGTGGTGGAGCTCTTCGTCGCCGGCATCGTTCCGGGTGTGCTCGGCGGCCTGCTCATGATGGCCGTGGTGTATTTCTTGGCACTGAAGAACGGGTTTCCGGTTGAGGAGGCGTTTCAGCTTCGAGGGGTCGCCATTGCTCTTCGCGAGTCCGCTTGGGCGCTATTCCTCCCGGTGATCATCTTGGGCGGCATCTTCACGGGATGGGTCACCGCCACGGAAGGAGCGGGCTTGGCGGTGGTGGCGGCCATCGTCATCGGGGGCGGCATCTACCGGGAGTTGAACTTCTCGGCGCTACGGAAGGCCACGCTCGAAGGTGGTGTTCAAACTGCGGTGGTCATGCTCCTCGTGGCGACGTCGGCCCTTCTCGGGGACTACCTCACCGAAGTCCAGGTTCCACAGCGTGTCGCCCAAGGAATCATGGACTTCACGGACAACCGCCTTGCGATTCTGGCGCTCCTCAACGTGTTCTTCCTGATGGTGGGGCTGTTCCTGCACTCCGCGGCGGCGATCATCTTGGTCGTGCCGATCGTGATGCCGCTGGTTCTGGCCGCCGGGATCGACCCGGTTCACTTCGGACTCGTCGTCACGCTCAACCTCGGCATCGGCCAGCAGACGCCACCCGTGGCTAGCGTACTTGTCACGGCCTGCTCCATCGCCAAGGCGGATATCTGGGAGGTGAGTAAGGTCAACCTCTACTTCGTGGCGGTGCTCGTGGCGATGCTCCTCATGGTCACTTATGTCCCGGCGATTCCCATGTGGCCTGTGGAGCTATTCTACCGCTGAGGGGCGTGAGCACGAACGATCACGGCAGCAGAACCCTCGGCCTCCAGCGGATTGGTCGACGACGGATGATCTTTGGCGAGCGGATGTTGGAGATCGCCCAAGCGATAGAGTGCCCGCTCGTCATGATCAATCACCGCAGCTGAAGCGTGGATCGCCCGCAGCTTCTTTCAGGTTACGGCTCGCTCCGCCGCCAAGGAGAAGGTGAGAGCGGGGAAGGGGGTGCTCACGGAAGCCCCAACGCGACCCACTCCGCGGGTGCTTCGCTCCCGCCGATGGGGACGACGATGTACTGATTCCCCTCGTACATGTAGGTCATTGGTCCACCGGTGACGCCGGCCGGGAGTTGGGTTCCCCAGACTACCTCGCCGGTGGCCTTGTCGTAGGCGCGGAAAGCGCTTCCCCACATGTTCGACTGAACCCCCCCGAAGACGTCCCCGCCTTCACCCATGAACAGCAGAGTCCTGGTGACCAGCGCCACCGGCCGGCTGGCGACCCCGAGAGGTGGAACGTCGAGATCTTCGAGCGCCGGGTGATCCTGCAAGCCGCCCCCGTTGGCCACCATCCAAGCGTGCTCGCCGCTATTCATGTCGATCGCCGTGATTCGACCCCAGGGCGGCTTGGTGAGCGGTAACCCATCGAGGTAAGGCGCCTCACGGTCCGGGCTCCAGTACTCCATCTCCGAGTTCGGATCGGTGGCCTCCACAAGCCGGTAGACCCTCGGGATCGTGTGTGAGTATGCGTAGTACATGCCTGTTTCGGGATCGAACGCGCCCGTGTTCCAGTTACCGGAACCCCACGACCCGGGGACCATCAACGTGCCCTTCTTCCCCCCCGGCTCGTCGCTGACGACCGATGGTGGAGTGAAGATCGGACCGATCACGAACGAGTCGGCCAGCACACGCGCCTGATCCCGGATCTCGGGGAAGTCGATGAGGTCTTCCACGGTGATGCCGTGCCTTGCGAACGGAGCCGGTTTGGTCGGAAACGGCTGGGTGGGCGACGTGTACTCGCCGGGCACCGTCGACTGGGGCACCGGTCGCTCTTCGATGGGCCAGACCGGTTCACCGGTCGCTCGATCGAAGACATACAGGAAGCCTGTTTTGCTCGGTTGCATCACGGCCTGGATGCGCCTGCCGTCGACCATAATGTCCCCGAGTGTTGGCGGGCCGACGGTGTCGTACTCCCAGACATCGTGGTGGACCATCTGGAAGTGCCACACCCGCTCGCCCGTCGCGACGTCGAGGGCCACCAAGCTGTTGGAGAACAGGTTGTCGCCCGGACGATGGCCTCCGTAGTAGGCGGCGGTCGGGGCTGTGAGGGGCACGTAGACGTAGCCCAACTCCTGGTCTGCACTGAGGCAGCACCAGGACCCCAGGTCGCCCGAGTCTCTCCCGGAGCCATTTCCCCATGTGTCGGCGCCGAATTCGCCGTCCTGAGGCACGACGTGGAACGTCCAGAGGAGTCGGCCGCTACGCACGTCGAACCCGCGCACGTCCTCGGGCGCGCTACCCCTCCAGCTCGTCCCCGAGTCGCCGGCTCCATCCAGGGTGCCTCCCACGACCACGACGTCGTTCACGACAATGGGGCCGGAACTCCAATTGAAGCGGCGCGCGCCGGGGGGGACCAGGTCCACCCTCCCTCCCTCGCCGAAATCGGGAAGGGCTCGACCATTTTGTGGATCGAGCGCGTACAGGTAGCTGCCTCGCACCGTGATCAATCTCCCCCCCACACCCTCCTCCCAGTAGTCCAAGCCCTGCGAGCTTCGTCCGGACGCCTCCTCCAACGTGGGGGCGACCAGCTCCTGCACCCACAGCGTCTCACCGGTAGCGGGATGAAAAGCTTCGACCAGGCCTACGCCATTCGGAGCGTAGAGGACGCCATCTCTCAGGATGGGGGTCGCTCTCAGATTCCCCGAGACGTTCAGGCGAGGGAAAGCATTCATCAAGGCGGGATCTACCGCCGGTCGCCGCCACAGAATCTGAAGATCATCGACGTTGTCACGGGTGATCTGATTGAGCGGCGCGTATCGGGTGAACGCTTTGTCCCCTCCGAAATAGGCCCAATCGCTTCCGGTCGACTGCCCGCTGAGACCCCTCCCGACCCCAGCCCCCACGAGGCAAACCAACGTACTGGTACAGATCAATTGGAAGAAACGTGGCATGTCCAGACTCCCTTGATTCCTTGTCATGGACCGCGCACTGTGGCGAGCGGTCGGACGGAAGACGATTCGCGCTACTGACTCAGCAACATACGGGGTGCGACCAGCTTAGCCGGGTCGGCTCCCGACTTTGGCACGAACTTGTTCACCCACCTTCCGTTGTAAGAGGCGATGTAGAGGTTCCCCTCCTCATCCACGTCCATCTGATGAGGAAGAGACAAGCCTCCGTCCCAGGTGCCACGACCGAGCGCTCCGGCCTCTCCGTATGCGCCCCAGTGATAGAGAAGCTCGCCTTCCATGCTGTATCGCGACACCCGATTCAGACTCGCATCCAATACCCAGACCGACTCGTTTTCGTCGATGAAGATGTTGACGGGGTCGAAGATCCCGGTCCACCCCTCAATGAACTCGCCGCCCTGGGTGAAGATCTGGATCCGCTCGTTCTGTCGGTCGCTGACGTAGACCCGCCCAGCCCGATCCAGTGCGAGTCCGTGGAGGAGATCGAATTCCCCTGGGCCGGTACCTTGCGATCCCCACTTCATGACGAACTCGCCATCCCCGGTGTACTTGATGACGCGCGAGTTCCAGTAGCCGTCCGCCAGCAGGAAGCTGCCATCAGGGAGGAAGGCCAGCTTCGCCGGCAGCCCGTAGGAGAACGGGTCGGGGTCCGCGATCGCCCTGGCCGCTGCCTCGGACTTGGGATTGTCGCGGTCACCAAGGCGCATCACCAACTCGCTTCCATCGTTGGTGAATTTCACGACCTGCCCGGGGCCGTCGGTGCCACCACCGTCGACAACCCAGACATGCCGCTCCGGGTCGTAGGGGTTGATGTACACCTGATGAGGCAGTGTAAAGATCGAGTCCCACTGGCTCCACTGTTCAACGATGTTGCCGTTGCGATCGGCGACCACGATGAAGTTCGTGGAACGGGTCCGACCCCGCCTCGGGACGGATTGGTCAGCCGGGAAATCACCGCGCGCGATTACGATGATGCGATCGGCGTTGTCCACCGCGACTCCGGCGACATTGCCCCACATCCATTCGTCGTCGTGGTTCGGCGCCTCCTTCCACCAGCCGGGCACGACATCGTAGGCTCCGGTCCTTTCATCCGTGCCCTTCGTGATCACTTCCCGCGAACCCGACCGTGGTGCCGCCTGGCTCTCATCGCTACAGGCCGGAAGTAGCACCAATGGTAGAATCGTGAGGGCCACGCCAACTCGCTTCAATCTCATCATCTCTCCTCGGTCTATCATCGGCTGCCTGTCGTGCCGAACGCTCGAGGGAAAAGCTACGGCCGAAAGGCCTGCGTGCATCCGGATGAAGCGTGGTGAAAGACGTGCGCAGTGGGACCGAGGGTCAGTGCCCCCCTCTGTCAATGCCTGGTAGCGTCCCGTCCGGTCCGGGTGTCCAGGGGTCATCCACTCCGGCGCCGTCACAGAAGTCCCCGGTGTCGAGGAAGTGGGTGTGCAGGCACTCCAGAGTCGAACCGATGCTCACCAGCAGCGCCTCCGTCTCGGGGAAGGCAACCCGCGTGAAGAAACCCGAGCGCCCACCCCTGGCAATGTCGGCGGTAGACTGCCCCAGACGCGTGATCGCTCCGACGTCAGCCCCCTGGGACACCAGATATTCGATCATCTCGTTGTCCCCGCGCGCTGCCGCGTAGTGCAGCGGCGTATAGAGCCACGAGTCGAGCATGTTCACGTCGGCACCCTGTTCTTCGATCAGGTACCGGACGGCGGGCAGGAACTGGTTCGGCATGTTGCGCATGCTGAAAGCTCCGAGCCCGAGGTATCCCCCACCTGTGGCGACGTGAATGGGGTAGGCGTTCTCCACGCCCTCGGGGACCGAGCGCAACCCGGAGTCCTCTTGCTGCCGCCCGTCTTGCTGTCGGCGCTCCCGCATCCCCACAGCCGGCCACCTCGTCGGGATGTTCACGTCGGCGTCGTGGGAAGCGAGCAGCCGCATCGCCGGGATGTCCTGGGCCAAGGCGGCCCGCCAGAACGCCGTCGCGCCGGTGAGGTCGAGCCCGATCTTCGTAAGGCCGTATTCCCAGTACCACAGATGCTCGTTGAGACGCACGTCAGGGTCGGCTCCCGCCTCCAGGAGCGCCTTCAACACATCGATGTGCTCCGTTTGCTGATTGTCCTGCGCGCGGGGTTGCGGAAAGTTGGACTGGGGAGCCCACTGAGTCTGAAGGGTTGCGAACAGGGGCGCCGCTCCGTCGACGGAGGCCGCCACGTTCGGATCCGCACCACGTTCGATCAAGACCATCGCCAGGTCGAACTGGCCGTTGAGCGTAGCCACCAGAAGAGGACTGGTATTGTCGGCGCTGACCTGATCGATGTCAGCACCCCCGTCGAGGAGGGCGAGCGCCGACTCGATGTGACCCTCCCGAGCGGCATGAAGAAGTGCCGACATGCCGCCCGTCCTTCCGACAAGCGACTCTCGGTAGGGTGGGTGCGTCACCATCGGTCCCCCGGGATATTCGGAGTTGACCCTCGCCAACATCTCTCCGTTGACCGGTCCCGGATCGTATCCGGAAAGCAGAAAGTCACGCTGAGCCCTGATCGCCGACTGAATCTGGGTCGGGCTGGGTTCCCAGTCCGTTCCTGCTGCTGCGGCATCCTGAAACTCGGCCATGGCGTCGTCCAAACGAACGCCGGCTTCCCGATCGATGGCCATGTTCCGGAGTACATCGATGCTCTTGGTCTGCATCGACGGGTCGGCGGCGTGTTCGAGTAACGCCGCGATCGCCTCCGCGCGATTGAAGGCGGCTGCGAACATCAGTGCGGTTTGCCCTGACGACACCTCGCGCGCGTCCACCTTGGCGCCGTACATCAAGAGCTCGGTAACGACCTCAGCGGCGCCCAAGGCGGCGGCTGCAAGGTGAAGGGGGGTGACGCCACTGTTCGTGGTGGTCGCTTGGGGATTGGCGCCCGCATCGAGAAGCGCGCTCGCGATCGGGCCGTTCCCGCTGCGGCTGGCTAGGTGTAGCGGCGTGTAGCTGCCGATGCGGGTCTTGGCCTCCACGTCGGCACCCACGGACAGAAGCAGATCCGCGACCGCCGTGTGGCCGAACTCCGCAGCCCAGTGCAGGGCGGTCATGCCGTCGCCCTGTGCCGCATTCACGTCGGCGCCTTCCGACAACAGCGACCGTACGGCTTCTACGTCACCATTCCTCGCGGCGTCGATGAGCGGCCCGCCGGTTTGGAGCGCTGCTCCACAGAGCACCGCCACCAAGCCCAAGGCCGCCATCGACTTTACGCCATTCATGCGCCTCTTCCTCCGCCGCCTGGGAAGCTCAGATCGAAGTTCCCCGTGCTGTCGCCGAAGCTCTCCATGTCGTGCCCGATACGCTGCATCAAGTTCACGAAGACGTTCGCCATCGGCGTGCCGAGCGGGGCCCTCAGATGGAGGTTACCCTCAAGGGCTCCGTTCGCGTGACCCAACAGCATGAGCGGGCAACGGCGGTGGTCGTGTAGGTTCGGATCGGCCATGGGCGAGCCCCAGACGATCGCGGTCTTGTCCAGCAGAGATGCCTCCCCATCCATGGTGTCGCGCATCTTGTCCAGGAAGTAGCCGAGCTGGCTCGTCCGGTATGTGTTGATCATGTTGTATTCTAGGATGTCCTCGGGGACGTTGCCGTGGTGCGACGCCCCGTGGATTGATCTGTTCGTTCCGCTCTGCGGAAAGCTCCTGTTCGACTGATCGAAGCCCGTTTTGAACGTGATCACACGCGTCATGTCGGATTGGAGCGCGAGCACTTGCAGGTCGAACATCAGCCTGATGTGCTCCTCCCAGTCGTCCGGAACGCCGGAGGGCGCCTCGGGCATCTCTCTCTCTTCACCACTCGCGTTGCGCGCCTCGACGAGATGGATTCGGCGCTCGATCTCCCGGATATGCGTGACGTACTCGTCCAGGGCCACGCGATCCACGGCTCCGAGCTCGCGTCTCAAGCGCGCGACTTCGTTCGCGATCCAGTCGATCATACTCCGGTCCGTCTGCCGTCGGGCTGCCCGGTCTTCGGGCGTGTCCCCCGACCCGAAGAGCCGCTCGAAGACCGCCCTCGGCTCTCGGATGGGTGGAAGCGGCTGGTTGGGTGAGGCCCACGAGAGTGTGGTCGTGTACGCGCAGTGGTAGTTGTAGGCGCATCCGCCCCCACGGTCGATGCCCTCGAGGCAGAGCTCCAGCGAGGGTAGCGCGGTGTCCGTTCCGAATCGGCCCGCATGGATTTGATCGAGTGAGGTCCCTAGAAAGAGGTCCGAACCCTGAGTCTGCTTCGGATGGGACTGCGTTAGGAACACGCCCGTCGACCGGTCGTGGTCGCCGCCGATCTCATCGGCGTTATACGCCTCGGCCATGCGACAGTCCGTGTCGCTGATGATGGTCATGTAATCTTGGAATTCCTCCAAGCCCGCCAGCTGACTCGATGGCGAAATCTCGAAGCCCCGACCGACCTGAGCAGGAGAAAACAGGTGCTGCTCATCTCCCCACCGGTTCGAGCCGGCCGCGCCCATGGACTCTTCGATGCACACGAGGCGCGTCGCGGAGGCCTGCTGTGTCGCGTCACGCCAGAGTCGCCCGGCGGGCACCATCGCGTCCAGGAACGGCAACGCGACCGCGGCGCCTGCGCCTCGAATGAAGGTCCTGCGGGGGAGGTGTTTCCCTGTGATGAAATCCATGGTTGTAGATCCCTTGCTGGGGTTCAGCCTACTGCGCTCTTCGAGCTCGCATCATCTGGAACGGGTCGCTTCGCACGACCCCCAGGATGAACGAGGACATCCGATAGTCGTTCGCCTCGGCCACCCGGTCGATCGCCCGGATCGTCGGTTGGTCGTAGTACTCGACGCGCCTGCCCATCGCGTAGGAGAGCAGATTCGCCGTGAAGTTCCTCACCAATGGGAGCGGCCGCTTCAAGAGTACCTCCGTGAGGTCGCTCGGGGAGCCCACCTCAGTACCGTCATAGAAAGTGCCGCGCGTGTCTAGTAGCCTGCCGTTCTCCCGGAGCCGGAACCTGCCGGTCACGTCGTAGCTGTCGAGCGCCAGGCCGATGGGGTCCATGAAGCGGTGACACGAGTTGCACGTCGGATTCGCCCGGTGCTGCTCCATGACCTCGCGCGTCGTCAGAGGTCGGCCGTCCACAGAGCCTGGGGTTTCTTCGAACGCCGGTATGTCGGGGGGTGGTGGAGGGGGGGGCGTGCCCATCAGCACCTCCATCACCCACTTCCCGCGCAGCACAGGTGACGTTCGCGCCGACATGGACGTCAGCAGCAGGACGCTCCCGTGACCCAGCACGCCCCGCCGGGTGTCGGCCGGGTACTGGACGCGCCGGAACTCGCTGCCCGACACACCGGGGATTCCGTAGTGAAGGGCCAGTCGATCGTTGATGAACGTGTAGTCCGCTGTGAACAGTTCGAGCAGGCTCCGGTCCTCCCGGACGAGGTGCGTGAAGAACATCTCCGTCTCCCGTACCATGTCGGCGCCGAGCTGACGGGTGAAGTCTGGATAGAGGAACGGCTCTGGTCGGTTCTTCTGGGCATCCTGTAGCCGCAGCCACTGGTGGGCGAAGCGCGTGGCCAGCGCCGACGCACGCTGATCCTCAAGCATGCGGTCCACCTGTTGCGCGAGGACGCCCGGCTCCGACAGCTGGCCGTCGGCGGCGATCGTCAGGAGTTCGTCATCTGGCCCCGTGGCCCACAGGAAGAAGGACAGTCGCGTCGCGAGATCGAGATCGCTCAATCGATAGGTCTCGCCGGGTGGCACACCGGGGGGCTCACGCTCGAGCCGGAAGATGAACGACGGGCTCGCGAGAATCGCCTGGATACCCGTCCGTACGCCGACTTCGAAGCCCTGTTCCGCTACAGCGGACTCGTAGAAGGACATCGGACCCGCGAGATCCTCGGACGTGACGGGTCGCCGATACGCTTTCCGGGCCAGTCGCGAGAGGATCGACTCGGCGCAGGCACGCTCTTCGCCTCGACCGGCCGCATCCGGATAACACGTGAAAATCTCCCTACGACTTGCTGTCTCGGAGACACCGGCGGCGAAGACCGGCCCCGTGATCGTCAGTTCGCGCAGGTGCGGCAACGCCGTTATGCCGTAGTTAGCCCAGGACTGCGAATCCTCCCCGCCGACGGAGGACCAGGCGAACGGGCTGAGTCGATCCTCGTAGGGCCCCTCCATCTTCCGGACAAAGGCCGCCGAGACTTGATGCTGACCGGCGGGAACGAAGATGGGCTCGGTTTGGGTGGGCATTCTGGAGCCTCCGTTGTGCTCCAGAGCCAGAAGCGCCACTGCTTCTCCGTCGATTGCCAAGTCGATGTCCTCGAACCCCGTCCCCCTACCGAAGAGGGTCTCCACCTCGAAGACGTACGCACCGTCTGCGGGGAAGCTGTGGGTCACGACCATCCCGCCTCGCGTTCCGAAGGGCGTGCCCTCAATGTGGTCCCACGCGTGCTGTGAGACCTCGATCGGGCTCGTATAGGTGGTCGGGGTCGAAAGCGCCCCAGGATTGCCAACGGCCATCCGGCTGACCTCGGTCGCGGCCCTCAAGTACGCCTCCATCAGGGTGACGGAGAGTCCCTGAGCGTCCGACATGTTGTCGAAGTTGCCCAGGTAGGTGTCGGCCGGGAGCCAACGCCCGGCGTCCACTTCAAGCGCGAGGAGGTCACGGATCACCCTCGCGTATTCGGCTCGAGTGAGCCTCTGGAACCTGCGAATGCCAGGATTCGGATTGGCCGCCGCGGCTTCGTCGACCACGGCTTCGAGGGTCTCGACGAGCGCGAGGAGGGTGTCCGGAGACGGTCGGTCCTCCCCAGGAGGAGGCATCATGCCGGCCCGGAGCTTCACGATCATTTTCTCCGCGGTCTCGGCTTGCACGTGCGCGGATGCGACATCGAAGTCTTCGAGCGACAGGTTTCCGCTCAGCCGGCGTTCATTGTGGCACCTAAGACAGTACTCCCCGATGACCTCGTTCAGCTCCGCGGCCGGCACGGCCGGGAGGGGGACGGCTGCCGAAAAGGGGACGGCCTCTGGGAAGAAGATGGCCTCGCCAACGTTCCACGGGGTCGCCGCGACCGCAGAACCGACCACGCTCACGCCGATGGGCTGGCTCCATAGCGAGAGCCAGATTCCAAGCACCATGGCGCTAGCAGCGAGTGTCTTCATACCTTGTCCTCCGGTGGATGCTGACACGTTCAGTGCCATCCGATCCCCAGGCGTAAAAAACCAACGCAATCTAGGGAGCCAGATAGAAAAAACAAAGCCTTTCGGTCGGCAGATGATCTGCCTTCGGTCTGGAGTTGATCCCTTGGCTGTAGCGGACGCTAGTCCTTGTGGGACTCCATGTACTTGCGTTGCTCTATGATCCGCTCTGAGGCCTGTGCCTTGTCGCGCTTTTTTGCGGATCTCATGCTCATGTCTTTCGTGGACGATGAGTGCACCCTCGGCAAGGAGAGCAGCCGTTTGAGATCCTGACTCTGGCAGGAGGGGCACTCAGGCTTTGTTTTTCCGAGAACCAATGTCTCGAACTCATGCCCACACGATTCGCATGAGTACTCGTAGGTCGGCATCTATTCCTCCGCTGTGAAGGACAGGGGAAACGAGGGTCTGTCGCCGGATCAGAATAACGTGTGTGTGCGGCCTGAACCGGTCAAGCCGGGATTCTTTGCGGGGACCCGATGGTGGAGTGGGAGCTCAGGCACCGACGGTGCTCTGATGGGACGCGTGGCCATGTGCCCCATGGTCCCATACGTTCCCGTGATCCCCATTGGGTTTTCTGTGGAGGCCGTCGGGCCTGTGGAACTGTTTTCCCGTTTTGAGGCGGAGTGAGAATGTCGGACCGAGTGACGGCCAGCCGTGAGGACCATCTGGCCATCGTCTCCCTGAGTCATCCAGACCGGCTGAATGTTCTGGATCGGCGGGGGTGGGAGGCGCTTGCCGATGTCATGACGGTTCTTGGGGGAGAAGATGACGTCCGCTGTGTCGTGATCGAGGGTTCCGGGAACCGGGCGTTCTCCGCGGGCTCCGACATTGGGGGATTTCCCGACGAGCGGCACACGCCAGAGCAGGTTCAGGAATATGCTCGCGCTCTCGAGTCCGCGCTTTCCGCGCTCCGCAACTGCCCCCACCCGACGGTGGCACTGATCCATGGCGTGTGCGTGGGTGGCGGGTTGGAGATCGCGGTGTCCTGTGATTTGAGGATTTGCAGCGAATCCAGCCGCTTCGGAGCACCGATCAACCGGCTGGGCCTCACGATGTCCTACACCGAGTTGAATCCGCTTGTCGATTTGGTCGGCGTGTCGGGTACTCTGGAAGTTCTGCTCGAGGGTGGCCTCCTCGACGCGCAGCGGGCATACCACAAGGGTTTTGTGAACCGAGTCGTCCCCGACGACGACGTCGCGGAGGCCGCACGGGCCACCGCTCATCGCATCGCGGCTGGCGCTCCACTCGTGAACCGGTGGCACAAGAAATTCGTGCGCAGGCTCGCGGACGGAGGGGCCCCGCCCACGGAAAATGAGCGGCGAGAAGCGTACGAGGCCTTTGAGACCGAAGACTACCGCGAGGGCGTCCAGGCCTTTCTGGAGCGGCGCGACCCTCGATTCGAGGGCAAGTAGGGTGCCTAGGTGAGCGGGCCGCTGGTAGGACTTCGGGTCGTCGAGTTTGCGCACATCATGGCGGGTCCGACGTGCGGGAGGATGCTCGCCGACATGGGCGCGGGCGTGATCAAGGTGGAGCAGGTCACAGGTGGCGACGCGACGCGTCAGTTCCGCCCTCCCGATCTGGACGGCGAGTCGGCGGCCTTCATGATGCTGAACCGCAACAAGCGGGGCGTAGCCTTGGACCTCAAAGCGGAAAATGGCCTCAAGGTGGCTCGCCGGTTGGTAGATCGAGCCGACGTGTTGATCGAGAATCACCGTACCGGCACCATGGATCGCCTCGGCCTCGGGTATGATCTGCTGAAGGAGACGAATCCCGCCCTCATCTACTGCGAAATTTCGGGGTTCGGCCGGACCGGACCCATGGCGCACCTCGGAGGATTCGACCTCATTTCGCAGGGCTACAGTGGGATCATGAGCGTGACCGGCGAAGGGGAGGGAAGGCCTCCGGTGAAGTGCGCCCCGCCCCTCACGGATATCACGGCCGGCATCCTCGCCGCGATGGGAATTTTGGCCGCATACGTTCAGCGACTCGAAACAGGCAAGGGCCAGCGGATCGACACATCTCTGTTCGAGGCGGGCGTCACACAGTCGTTCTGGCAAGCGGCCTTGACCCTGGCCACGGATGTTTCACCGGGGCCGCTGGGTTCGGCCCATCCATTGACCGCACCCTATCAAGCTTTCGAGACGTCCGACGGATGGATCACTGTAGGAGGCTCGAACCAGGCGACTTGGCATCGGCTCGTCGAGGTCGTGGGGCTTCCCGATCTCGCCGAGGATCCCCGCTTCCTGGAGAACGCGGATCGCATGCAGAACGTGAACGAGCTCGCTTCAGTCCTCAGTGAGCGCTTCAAGACGCGTCCGACGGCCGAATGGCTGCGGTTGCTGGAGGAGGAAAGCGTGCCGGCTGGTCCGGTCGCGAGCATCGGCGAAATGCTCGATTTACCCCAGACCCTCGCCCGAGACATGGTCGTCGAGGTGGAGCACTCGAAGCTCGGGCCCGTCCGCACGATCGGCTTTCCGGTGAAGTTCTCCGGCACGCCGGTGTCCGTCGAGCGAGGCGCTCCGCTTCTGGGGGAGCACACGCGGGAGGTGTTGGCGGAGTTGGGCTACTCGGACGACGAGATCGAGGAGTTCATACGGAGCGGCGTGGTGCGGGGGTAGCGCCCAGACGCTTTCCATGAAAAGAAGAGCGCATCGGGTTCCACTTCGCCGACCCAGGCGAATCGGGTTTCACCGAGGTGCTTCCGGATCCCATACATCCGGACGCGTGCCTGGTCGTCTCGCATATGGCCGGCATAGACACCGATGACGTCCATGAGTTGCTCGCCCTGGGCGGCGCATCCAGGTCATGCCCGCGAAACGTCAACACAGGCGAATGTATCGTGTGGTGCGCACGGCTAGGCCGACAGCCCTCAAGCCACCCACACGGTCTTCACGTTTACGAACTCCCGAATACCGAAAGGCGAGAGCTCGCGTCCGTAGCCGCTTTGCTTGATGCCACCGAACGGGAGCCGCGGGTCCGACCGCGAGAACGTGTTCACGAAGCAGGCCCCCGCGTCTAGCCATTCTGTGGCGATCTCCTGTCCACGCTGAATGTCCCGAGTGTAGACCGAGGCGCTCAGGCCGTAGATGGTGTCGTTCGCCACCCGAATTGCCTCGGCTTCGTCGGCGACCGAAATGATGGAAGCCACGGGCCCGAAGAGTTCCTCCTCGTAGGCGGGCATTCCCGGGCCCACATCCGTGAGGATCGTAACCGGATAGAAGAACCCGGGAGGTGCGGGCAGCTCGCCACCCAGGAGGGCCCGGGCCCCGTTGGCCATGCTTTCGGTCACCTGTTGGTGGAGATTGTCCCTGAGGTCTGCCCGTGCGAGGGGGCCCATGGTCGTGGCCGGATTCGAGGGATCTCCCACGACCGCTCGAGACATCTGCTCCACGAGCTGGGCTTCGAACTCCTCGCGAACCTCGTCAACGACGATGAGCCTTTTGGCGGCGATGCAGCTCTGCCCGGCGTTGAGAAGCCGGCTGGTGGCGCATGCCGACACGGCGGCCCCCAGGTCGGCGTCCGCGAGAATCACGCTGGGATCGCTTCCTCCCAGCTCCAGAACGGTCTTCTTGATCGTCGCGCCGCCAGCGGCGGCGACCGCCTCTCCGGCTCGGTTGCTTCCAGTCAACGTCACCGCCTTGATTCGATCGTCCCGAATGACGCGCTCGACGGCCGGCACGTCCACGACCAGCGTGCGGAAGACATGGTCGGGATAACCCGCCGCCTTGAACAACTCCTCGAGGGCCATCGCGCAGCCGGTTACGTTAGGCGCGTGCTTGAGGATGCCCGTATTGCCGGCTGTGATGGTTGGGGCCGCGAAACGCATGACCTGCCAAAACGGGAAGTTCCAGGGCATGATGGCGAGCACGACACCCAGGGGCTGGTAGGTCACGAAACTTTGGGAGGCGTCGGACTCGACGGGCGTGTCGGCCAGGAATTCCGCGGCGTTGTCCGCGTAGTAATCGCACACCCACGCGCATTTCTCGACCTCCCCCGCGGCCTGGGCCAGTGGCTTGCCCATCTCTCTGCTTATCAGATCGGCGTATTCTGCTTCGCCTTCACGCAGCTTGGTGGCCAGCGCTCGTAAGTGCTCCGCGCGATCGCTGAGTGCCACCCGTCGCCATGAGTCGAAGGCCGCGTCGGTCTCGCGAAGAATGTCCTCAACCTGTGAATCGGACATCACGGGGTACTCCGCCAGGATCTTTTCGGTGGCGGGGTTCATCGTCGTGAAGGTCATGTTCTTCGATTCCTCGACTTCTTGGATTTCTCGACTGGATTTCTCCCTCGGAGCATGGAGGATGAGCTTCACTGGGCCCGCTGGCCAGGGGTCGTCTTCAGCGCCAGGGCGTGTAGGTTGATCTGCGATTGCCGGCGGCCGAGACGGAGATATTTTGTCGTTTTCGTAATTCTTGAGGAGATCGACTTTATGGGGAGTCGGCCGGCGCGAAACCGAGAGAGTCGAGATCGTCGACTTCCGGCTCGAACATGCCGGCGCGTTTCGCCGATTGAACCTCGACTGGATCAACCACCACTGGGAGGTCGAGGACGAGGACCGCCTCTATCTCGACCATCCGCATGAGAAGGTCCTCGAGCCCTGCGGCGCCATTCTCATGGCGCTGTACGATGGCGAGGCCTTAGGCGTGGTCGTTCTCATCCCCATGGGGAAAGGGTCCTACGAGCTTGCCAAGATGGCCGTCGACTAGCGTGTCCGTGGCAAGGGGATCGGCCGGGTGGCGGCTCGGAAAGTTTTTGCTGGACAGTGCTCGCGAGGTGGGTGCGACGAGGGTCTATCTGGAATCGAACACCATCTTGGAGCTGGCGATCAACCTTTACCACAAGTTGGTGTTCAGCCGGTCGAGGGCGGGGCTTCGCCTTACGATCGATGCAATGTTCAGATGGAGATTTGGCTCGCCGGAGCCCAGGGCGGTCAGCGGCGCCCTTCGCTCGCGAGCAGGATCTCTTCGATCTCGATCCGCTCGCTCACCCAAAAACCAGTGATGCTTACCTGGAGCCCGGCGTAGGCCAGTAGATCGTCCTCGTATTCCTCCGTATTGGTGAAGGAAACGGGGTGTCCCCGGACGATGAATGCCAGGTCTTCTACGGAGTTGATCCGGGCTTTCACCCAGCCCGCCGGATCCGGTTCGTCGTCGGGCGGCGCGAGGCCGCTCTGCAAGCCCAGGACCGCGGTTCGAGTGGAGTGGAACACTTCCGGCTCGTCGCCGACGTACATGGTCCCTGCCTGTCTCGTTCCCAACACCGATAATGTGTCGACGGGGCTAGTCATGGTCCCAATCAGCACGTCGCCATCGAAGTCCATCGAATATTCGTACGCTCCGAATACGACGAACATCGCACCATCCTCATAGCGGAAATCCTGAACGTCGAGGAACGTACTGCGGGGAGAGGTCATCTGGACCTGCAACTCGCCACCGCTCTCTTGGATACGCAGCAGCACGTTCCGCACGCCACCGGTCGCCCGCATGGCCAGATTGCGAGTCTCAAGGTTCCAAATGCCCACCACGTCGGTTGATTGAGCCACCGCATTTTGCGATATGGATACCGCGCTCACCCAGGAAAGGACGACAGCGGCCCCGAGTCTCACGCTTCCGCTCATTGTACTTTCGGCGGCCTCCCGACGTGATCCGGAACGATTGGTTCCTCTAGCTCGACCTGGTAATCGAACCAACCCTCCATCATCTCATCGCGAGAGTCCGACCCCCAGAGCACCTGAACGGTTGGATTCGGGTTCCACGGGTTGCCCACCGAATTATCGAAGTGGGAGATCACCTCTAGCTTGGTGCCGCTCGGCACGGGCACGGGCACGGCAAACTCGTACGAAATCTGCCAGTTCATGTCGTAATTCGGCACCGACAGGAGGGTTTCCGACCGACCGTCCGGATACGTGACCCGATACAGCATGTCTTTGCCCCGATAATGCATATGGGGCTTGAAAAGCGTGATCGCGGCGTCGGTTTCGAAGACGAACTCGCCCCGACTCTCGTAGTTGGGATCGAAGGGCGGAATCTTGAGATCCCCATCGGCGACCACGGACGAGTGGAGCTCGTGCGTGATCTGGTCGCGTACCAACCAGACCGCGACGCTGGACGTGTCGGTCACCGGCACGTTGCTAGGGTGATAGTGCAGTCCGAAGCGCAGCGTCGAGCCGGCTTCGATCAGTTTTCCCGATCCAACGGGAAACCGGTCCCACTGCTTGCCGGGTACCGTGCTCGCAAGCCGGCCGGTGCGGGCGTACTCACCGTCGGGGCCGATGATGGAGACCACGTTGTGATGTACGACGTTGAAATTTCCACGGACTTCCGCAGCCTGAACCCAGATATCCTCCTCGAGATTCGTGGGAACCATGATCTCGGGGTTGACGTCCGAACCATTGGCGGGAACCGTATATCCCTCTCCCATCCTGAAGATATAGTCGGGTGGCCCAAGCTCACCTGTGAGCAGGAAGCCGTCCGTCGCGCTGGCAAACACCGGCGCCCTGAACTCTCCGTCACCGCGGGGGGCGCCTATCTCCACCCACTTCGAGATCATGGCGATCTGGTCGTCGCTCAGCCGGCGGTCGTTCCCGAACTCGCCGTAGCGTGGATCGGCATGCCACGGCGGCATGATCCGGTTCTCCACCATCATCCGGATCGAGCGCACCCATGGGCTTACGTCCTCATAAGTCAGCAACGACATCGGTGCGATCTGTCCCGGTCGATGACAGTTCATGCACTTCTGGCTCATCACCGGCCCGATGTCGGCAGTCCAAGTGGGCTCGCCGCTCGTCTGGGCGGACCCAGGGGCCGGCAGAACGCCAACGGCGATGACGGTAAGAATCGCTGCGATCCCGACCAGCAAGTGCGTTTTCATCAAGTGTCTCCTGGCGGTGTGGAGCTAGGGGTTACCTGAACATCATTAATTGAGCAATTCCAATTCTGGCGGTCAAGCGATGCTACTGCTTCTCGAATACGCGGACCCACTGGATCTCGCCCTCTCCGTTGCGACCGATGGACATGATGGTCCGATCGTTGTCGACGAGAACCCGCGTATAAGTGGACGTCACTTGCCCGTCCCGCTTGTTGACCACGAATTCGGTCTTTGCACCCAAGCGGCGCACCGACGCGGTGTTTCCCGAACCGGTGCTCGTCGGGTGATCGTGACCGTCGTACCGGATCGACCACTCGTTGAGCCCGGTCCGGCCGTCTGCGTTGACCGAGGTCATCGTGTAACGCTGCGTGCCTTCGGAAATGTCGAACACGAGGGTCTCTTGAACCGGGCTCGGCCCGATGGTCTTCTTGGTGTTCAGCTCCCAGGTGCCGTTCATTTCCATGATCTGTGCGGAGCACGGGACCGTGGCGACAACGCCTAGAGCGGCGGCTATCAGCAAGACCTTCATCGTCAATTTCCCTCGTAGGCAGGGGTGAGAGTGGCCCAGCTAATGTGGGGACTGGAACGGATTCGCGCGAGCCTTGTCCGAGGTCTGTGCTCGCCTTCTTCTCTAGCCCACAATTTTTTTGAAGCCCCCCCGCTACTCCCTAGGGAGCAGTGATAAATAAGGACGGACCGACATCGGTCGACGGGTCAGCACCCCGGATACTACCTCGCCCAAGTCCTCGATTTCCCCTGCGGAGTCCTCGTTTTCCCCGTGTCATCGTCTTTGGGCACGGTATCACAGTGGCCCGGGAAAAGACAAAGTCGAGGTTTTCGAGGAGCTGATCGAGCACGAGTGTTTGGAGCGGTCCCGCAAGAGCATCGCCGGCCCCGACGTACCGGTTTCCTAGCGGTCGGCGTCGCCAGACGCCAGAATCCGCAATAGGCCTGAATCCGCAGCACGAACGATAGGGCGCCGGGGCTGGCGGACGCCGGGATTGGCGTTTCTAGTCTCCGAGGATTTCCCGTAGCGCCGCGATCAGATAGTGCACATTGCGTGCGCTACAGCTGTACCCCATCAAACCGATGCGCCACACTTTGCCCTTGAGGGGCCCGAGACCGCCCGCGATCTCGATACCGTAGTCTTTGAGCAGACGACTTCGGACCGTCGCGTCGTCGACGCCGTCCGGGATCGTCACGCAGGTGAGCATGGACAGGCGGTGTGCCGCATCGCCGAATAACTCGAGCCCGAGGTCCGTGAGCCCGGCCTTCAAGAGGTCTCCGCACCTCCGATGACGCGCGAACCGGGCCTGGAGTCCCTCCTCCTGGATCAGCCGAAGGGCCTCGTGGATCGCGTAGGCAAGCGATCCCGCGGGAGTGTGATGGTAACTTCGATCCGAGAGCCAATACTTACTGATCAGCGTGAGGTCGAGATACCATGTGTCGATGGGGCGGGCTCGGGAGTCGATCACGTCCATCGCGCGATCGTTGAGGGTAATGCAGGCGATTCCCGCGGGTCCCCCAATGCATTTCTGTCCGCCACCGTAACAGATATCGATCAGGGATTCGTCTACCGGGATGTGGGCCCCACCGAGGGAACAGACAGCGTCGACGAGGAAGATCTTGTCCCGCTCTCGCACGAGCTTACCGATGTCCGCGAGTGGTTGGCCGATCCCCGAGGAGGTTTCGCCGTGCACGACGGCAACCATCTTGGCGTCGGGATGGGCATCGAGAGAGGCCGCGATCTGATCCGTTCCCAATGCTTGGCCGAAGTCGACCTCGACTCGTAGGGCTGTGCCACCGTGGCGTTCCACGAGCTCGGCGATCCGCTGCCCGAAAAAGCCGTGGATCCCCACCACCACCTCGTCACCGGGCTCGACGACGCTGCAGACGGCAGCTTCCATCCCCAACATGCCTGTGCCGGAAAGCGTGATGCACAACTCGTTCTCGGTCTGAAAGAGATGGCGCAGCAGAGCCATCGTGTCGTCCATGATGGCCAGAAAGTCCGGGTCCAATAATCCCAGAATCGGGCTGGCCATCGCTCGGAATACGCGAGGATGCAAGTTGCTGGGGCCCGGCCCGAGTAGGACGCGGGGGGCGTGCTTCAATTCAACCGTCGATGGATCGTCTATGGTCGTCATCTACCGTCTACTCGTCGGTCTTGTGGGTCCCGTCGCAAAAGGGCTTCCGGCCGGACCTGCCGCACGTGCACAGGCTGTGTGGCTTCCCGATCGGAATTGTCAGTGAATTCCCCTCGACATCGAAGATAGGGATCTCACCCTCGACGCGAAGCGCGCCGCTTTCCTTGACGGTGATTTTGATTTCACTCATGATTCAGATGGCCCTCTCCGCAGGTTGATTTTCGGTCGAGTACCCCATCCGCCGCGCCAGTTCCGAGCGGAGAGGGTGGGTTAGCCTTCCCGTTGTGATGGGTGATCTTGGAGTGGTGCCCCGCCTACCGTAAATTGCGGCGACGCTTCCCACACCCGAACACACAAGGTGCCACGTGAGTCATTGGACGCGAAGACCGTCCGTGGTGGTGGACGTCGGCGGGGTCGAGATCGGCGGACAAAATCCGATTGTCGTCCAGTCGATGACGAACACCGATACATCCGACGTGAACGCCACGGTCGCTCAGACCGTCGCGTTGGCGCAGGCCGGAAGCGAGCTGGTGCGCGTGACGGTCAATGACGAGGCAGCCGCCCAGGCCGTCCCCGAGATCGTCGCACGGCTCTCGGATGAGGGCGCCGACGTGCCGATCGTCGGTGACTTTCACTACAACGGCCATCTTCTTCTCACCAAGTACCCGGCGTGCGCTGAGGCTTTGGCGAAGTACCGTATTAACCCCGGAAACGTGGGTACCAAACACCGGGACTCCAATTTCCAGAAGATCGTGGAGGTGGCCATCGAATACGCGACGCCCGTGCGGATCGGCGTCAATTGGGGCTCGCTCGACCAACGTCTCCTCACTGAAATGATGGATGCGAACGCCGAACGCCCTGACCCCAAGAATGCGCGGGTGGTGCTGTTGGACGCGATGGTGGAAAGTACGACTCGATCCGCGCTCCTGGCCGAAAAAACCGGGCTGGGGCACGATATGATCGTGATCAGCGCCAAGGTCTCCGAAGTGCCGGATCTCGTCGAGGTCTACCGAATGCTCGCCGAGAAATGCAATTACCCGCTTCATCTGGGCCTGACTGAGGCCGGTATGGGCACCAAGGGAATCGTCGCGACGACGGCGGGGATCAGCCCTCTGCTCATCGACGGAATCGGGGACACGATTCGGGTGTCCCTCACGCCGGAACCTGGCGGCGATCGCACGGAGGAAGTGCGGGTCGCCAGGCAGATACTCCAGTCTCTGCAGTTGCGTAGCTTCGAGCCTCAGGTCACCGCTTGTCCGGGTTGCGGCCGTACGACCAGCAGCCTCTTTCAGGAGATGGCCCAGGACATCGAGACTCATATCCGTGAAATGATGCCGCTGTGGAGTCAGGAATATCCTGGTGTCGAAGATCTGACGGTGGCCGTGATGGGGTGTATCGTGAACGGCCCCGGCGAATCAAAGCACGCCGATGTGGGGATTTCACTACCCGGTACGGCCGAAGACCCGAGAGCTCCGGTGTACGTCGATGGGGCGCACCATTCGACGCTCCAGGGGGAAGGCATGGTGGAGGAGTTCAAGGAGATCCTCCAAAAGTATATCCAGGCACGCTACGGGACGTGACAAACATCATTAAAAAAGAATACTTAAAGCACGCATCGACATGACGATACGAGTACGGTTCGCTCCCTCTCCCACGGGATATCTTCACGCGGGCGGTGCCCGCACCGCGCTCTTCAATTGGCTGTTCGCTCGCCACCACGGAGGCGTGTTCGTCCTCCGTATCGAGGACACGGACCGCGACCGCTCGAAGCCTGAGCATACCGAGACCATCCTGGGAGCTCTTCGCTGGTTGGGTCTCGACTGGGATGAGGATCCGGTATTCCAAAGCGATGGAGTCGATCGACATCGGGCCGACGCACATGCGTTGCTGGAGGCGGGCCGTGCGTACCGTGACTTCACCACGGCGGAGGAACTGGCGCAAGCAAGGGAAGCGGCGAAAGCGGATGAGGCCGATCGCCGTCTTCCGAGGCGCCGAGCCGAGTCCCTGCCTACCGGTGAGGCTGAGGAGAGAGCGGAGAGCGGAGAGGCGCACGCCATCCGGTTTCTGGTTCCTGAGGGAGAGACGGTCTGGGAGGACATGGTTCACGAGGAGATGCGATTTCAGAACGCGGCCGTCGACGATCTCGTGATTTTGCGGAGCGACGGGAGCCCCACTTACAATCTGGCTGTCGCCTCCGATGATGCGGAACAACGCATCACCCACGTGATCCGTGGAGACGACCACCTGTCCAACACGCCCAAGCAGATACTGCTGTATGAGGGGCTCGGCCACCCGGTTCCGACGTTCGGCCACGTGCCTATGATCCTAGGATCGGACGGTAAACGGCTGTCGAAACGGCACGGCGCCACGGCGGCGGGCGAATATGAGGGCCAAGGCCTCCTTCCCGAGGCCTTGGTCAACTTCCTCGCCTTGCTCGGATGGAGTCCGGGCGACGACCAGGAGGTGATGACCATGGAGATCCTCGTCCAGCGCTTCAGCATGGAACGTGTTCTCAAGAAGAGTTCGGTTTTCGACCTGAAGAAACTGGATTGGTTGTCGGGCCAGCACTTCAACGCCAGTGCGGCTGAAGCGTTGGAGCCCCCGCTGACGGCAGGCCTCGAAGCTGCCGGCCTCGCGACGGCGGCGGAGCTCGAAGAGCGACGCGAGTGGTACTTGAGCCTCATCGATCTACTGAAGACGAGGGCCCGACGGATACCGGACCTTGTCGATTTGGCCCGTCCCTTCCTAGTGGACGAGCTGGAGTTCGATCCTGAGGCGGTGGCGAAGCATTGGTCGAAGGCGCCAGCTGACGTCCTCGAGCAGCTCACGGCACTTCGATCGGCGCTCGAAGTCGCCACATGGGAGTCGGAATCGCTGGAAGAGGTGATTCGTGGGTATGCCGAAGAGATTTCAGTCGGGGCCGGTCGGGTCATTCACCCCCTGCGGGTCGCGGTGACCGGGCGCGATGCGAGCCCGGGAATTTTCGAGGTGCTCGCTTTTCTCGGGAGGATCAAGGTGCTCGCTCGCATCGATGATGCCATCGTCCGCCTAAGAGAGTGATCGGAGGGGGGGGCGGGTCGCGCACATGGCGCTTGCGCGCGTTCAGACAAGGAACGACGACGAGGCGTAGCAACGCTACGGCGAGGAGGAGAGACGCGGGATCAACCGCGGAACCGCCATGTGCCCAAGACCATGTATGACATGATTTTACACCTTGACGGGTTGCGGTGGCACGACCCCATCTCCGTTGTTGGAGTTCCTAGCCATAGCTACGGCCATGGCGTCGTCGCTCCGCCTAGGAACTGGGACCGTGGCATCCGCAACGCGGCCTGCCCCCCTTTCCGATCACCCTCCTTAGGGAGCCTGTGATGGGGGTTCAGGTGCCGGCGCCTTCCGTCGTTTCTTGACGAGGTGGATCGCCGCGCATTAGGATAGCGCCCTTCTCGGAACGATGTCCTTATCAAAGTTGGGAAGAGGTGTTTATCATGCAATTAGGAAGGATCTTTTAACTAGGAAGGATCTTTTTGAACGCCTGATATAGGGCGAACCGTTGGAGTCCCGGATGGAGCAAAGCATCACCGAAATTGAGAGGAAAATTCTCGACTTCATGGTGCATTACCTTCGGAGCAACACGTATCAACCCTCCATTCGTGAAATCGGCGAGCGGTTTGGTATAAAGAGTACCAAGACTGTCTCTGAGCACCTTCAGGCGTTGGCCGACAAAGGCTTCCTGGAGCGCGATCCCTCCCGTTCGAGAGGGGTCAAGATCCTCGGCGTCGACCTCAGCGCGCAAACGGTATCCGTGCCTTGCTACCACGACCTTCCACAGGGGCGTGGCGGCCTGAGCACCGAGTTGGCTGAGATGCACTTGACGATCGACCGGCGGCTTGCTGGATCGAAGGGATCGTTTTTTGTGCGTGCCGCGGGGCGGGAGTTGGCTTCTCTCGACATCAGCGAGGGCGACTATCTGCTGGTCGAGCCGGCAGAGATCGACGAGTTGGTTGAGGGGGCCATCGTGGTGGCTCGCGTCGGGGGTGACCCGTCTTTCTATGAATTCTCGAAGAATGGGCACGGCGTCTATTTGACACCGGCGGAGGGCGATGGTCCCGCAACCGCCGTCGAGGATCCCAAGAAACTTCATCTGATCGGGCGGGCGGTCGCTCTGTACCGCCGCTTCGACGACGCTTCGATTCTGGTCAGTTCGACGGCCCACTGAGTTCCACCGCTCGGCCGTTTTCGAGGGGGAGCGCTTCCTGATGGAGGATGCGTCACTGAGGGACGTCGAGCCGAAGGACTTCGAGTGGATGACCCGTGCCTTGCAGCTTGCCGAAGTGGCTGCCTCCATGGGAGAGGTCCCGGTCGGGGCTGTATTCACCAAAGACCAACAGATCGTGGCGGAGGGGCATAACCTCACGGTCACCTCCAATGACCCGACCGCTCACGCCGAAATGGTGGTCATCCGGGAGGCTGCTCAGAAGCTGGGTGGCTGGCGGCTCACTGACTGCACGCTCTACGTGACGCTGGAGCCTTGCGCGATGTGCGCAGGTGCGTTGGTTTTATCTCGAGTCAGCCGGCTCGTGTTTGGTGCCTCAGACCCCAAAGCGGGTATGGTGGGGAGCTTGGACAACCTGGCTCAAGACGAACGTCTGAATCATTGGATCGACGTGACAGGTGGGATGCTCGCCGATGCGGCGGGTGATCTTCTTCGCGACTTCTTCCGGGCGCGCCGTGGACCGTGATCTGAATCGAGAAGTGAGAAGGCAATGAGGCGCCGTCGTCAAGTCCTCGGCGGGCCGTTTTTGGTTATGGGCAGTCTTCCCGTTGCGGGCACCCTTCTTGTCGCGGCTTGCCAGACTGTAGGCGCCCCCGTCCGACCCATTGCGGTGACCGCTGTTGCCGTGCCGGTTGACGAAACCGGTGACAGGGCGCCTGGCTCATCGGCCCGTCGGGCCTCAGAGACTCGAGGCCTCTGGGTGGTGCGCTCTACCCTGGTCCATCCCGATTCCGTGCGGGCCATGGTGGCCAGGGCGGCGGACGCCGGCTTCAATACGCTACTGGTGCAGGTCCGGGGCAGGGGGGACGCCTACTACTCAGGGGGGATCGAGCCCAGGGCCGACGGAATCCAGGGCCCGCCGGCGTTCGATCCGCTTGCACTGGCCGTCCGAGAGGCACACGCACGGGGCATCGAAGTCCACGCCTGGATGAACGTACACCTGGTTTCGAGCGCATTCGTGATTTCCAGAGATCCCTCGCATCTGGTCAACGCGCGTCCCGGACTTCTTGCTGTGCCGCGGGAACTCGCCAGTGAATTGTACGACGTGGATCCAGCGTCTTTTCGATACCTCGAGCGCCTGATCGCGCACGCAGCGGCCGACCCTGGCATTGAGGGGCTGTACTCGAGCCCATCGGCCCCTGAGGTCAAGGAGCGGGTGTACGCGGTCGCTACGGACCTCGTTGAGCGTTATGAGATCGACGGGATACACCTCGACTATATTCGCTATCCGAGCGGGGCCTTCGACTACTCACGGGGGGCGCTCGACCGATTCAATACTTGGATCGATGGACGGATCACGGATGATCAGGGACCCGAATTCACGGTGGCTTCCGCACAAGATCCGCTGGCACTCGTAGAGGCGTTCCCCGAACCGTGGGACGAGTTTCGGAGAAGTCAGATTACCGAGTTGGTCGAGAGAATCTATGTGGGCGTGAAGCGCCGACGGCCGGAGGTACTCGTCTCCGCCGCAGTCTTTCCCGATGCGCAAGAATCCTTCTTTCACCGATACCAGGACTGGGAGGGGTGGCTCCGCAAGGGGATCGTCGATGTGGTGGCCCCCATGGCATACAACCCGGACGACGGCCGATTCGCCCAAGCCATCTCCCGGGCGGCGGGGATCGCTGGACCGGAACGGGTGTGGGCCGGCGTGGGAGCCTATCTGACGACGTATGAGGGGATCCTCACCAAGATCGACATCTCGCAGCGCATCGGAGTGCGGGGCTTCCTGCTCTTCTCTTACGATTGGTCGGTGGCGAACGGAGCGGCTGCGGGCGGCCGCCCGTTCCTCGAACGCGTGGGCCGCGGGGTTGAGACTCTGACTCGCTGACGGACGAAAGCGTCAGGAAGCTGCGCCCCTGACTCCTCCCCCACTCAAGAGGGCTGCGCCCCTGACTTCTCCCGCACTGAAGTACCGAACAACTTCAAACCCCCCGCGAGTATCGCGATAGAGCCGAAAAGAGCGACCCACACCGGCAATCCCAGGGCAGTTCCGACGTCGCCGACCACCATCGAGAGAAGCGCTACCACCACGGCATAGGGCAGTTGGGTCCTCACGTGGTCGAGGTGATCACACGCGGCCGCAGTCGAACTGAGTACGGTCGTGTCGGAGATCGGCGAGCAGTGGTCCCCGAAAATGGCCCCCGCAAGGGCCGAACTGATGGCTCCCATCAGGATCGAGTATCCTCCGCCGACTCCGAAACCCTCCGCGCCCCCCAGAGTCACCGTGAGGGGGATCACCAGAGGAATCATGATGGCCATGGTCGCCCAAGACGTACCGGTAGCGAATGCCATGGCGGCTGAAGTCAGGAACACGAGCACGGGGATGGCCTCGAGCGGGAGCGCGTCGCTCAGGATTTGCGCGAGGTACTGAGCCGTACCCAGATCCTCCGTCACCTGGCCGAGGGACCACGCCAGCGTCAGGATGACCATCGCCAGGAACATCGCCTTCATCCCGGCCACCCATGCGTTCAGCGACTCCTGAACGCTCAAGATCCGTTGCCCTACCGAAAGTGCGATTCCGACGATGCATCCCGCCATGGATCCCCAAAGCAGTGTCACAAAAGGGTCGGCGGCGCCGAAAACGTCCATCAGTGATGCGTCCGGGCCCGCGGACGCGCGTCCGGTCGTATAAAGCCCCCCGAGGACGACCAGGATGACCGTCATGATCGGACCCGCCGCGTTGTACCAACGAGGCGTCACTCCGTCAGGGGGTGTCATGTGGGGATCCCTCGTATCCACGGTGAGTTGCGCTCCCGGGCGATGAACCCCCCCGCTCGAAGACGCGCGTCGCTCCGCTTTCGCCATCGGCCCGAAGTCACGGTCCATCAGCGACGTGATCAACACGAACGCGAGGGCCAGAAGTGCATAGAATCGGTATGGAATCGTGGTGATGAATACGGCGAGTGGGCTGACCGACGTCAACGTCGCGACCAGCGCCGGATCAGTACCGGGTTGCTGCGCCGCGATGGCCATGCCGTCCGCGATCAACGAGATCTCATATCCCACCCAGGTGGAGATCGGGACCAGAGCGGCCACGGGAGCGGCGGTCGAGTCGACGATGTACGCGAGCTTCTCGCGTGAGATCTTGAGGCGATCCGTGATCGGCCGCATCGTGTTCCCAACGATCAACGTGTTGGCGTAGTCGTCAAAGAAGATCGCCATGCCGGCCACCCACGTAGCGACCTTGCCGCGCCGACTCGTGCTCGCGAACGGGCTCACGGCGTCGACGATTCCCTGTGTGCCGCCGTTTCTCGAGACGATCCCCACCAGGCCACCGAGCAGGAGCGAAAACACGAGAATCTGCGTGTGCCCGCCATCCATGTCCGCGATTGCTGGGAGGGCATAGAGGTCGATCGTACGCCACAGCGCGGAGAGCGGGCTATATCCTGCCACAGCGAGAGCGCCCAGCCAGACGCCGGCCAGAAGCGCGGTAATGACCTCCTTGAAGACCAACGCGAGCAGGATGGCGAGCACAGGGGGGGCGAGGGAGAACCAGCCCGGCGCGAAAGGACGGGACACCTCTTCGCTCACGGGTCCCACTCGGACCGTGAGCGGAAGCCCGTTGCGGCCAGACACGGCCAGGCCGCTCACGGTGGCGGTTCCGCCGGCCCCGACTGAGCCGGACCCCAGGATCGTCCCTTGTGCATCCCGAACCTCGTAATCGACCGCCGCGTCGGGTCCCCCCTGAAGATCGAGCGAGAAAGGCACGCCTCCCAGGATCACTTTGGGCGCGTCGATTACTTGGGGGGCGTCCGCGCTCCCTTGGGCCGACGCCGGGAGGTGGACAAGGCTCGAGATCCCGATCCCGATCCCCAACAGGGCCATCTGCATGCACTTGCAGTGGATCACCACCGCACTGATCCGGCCCTGTCTGGGGCTCAGAAGCATAGAGGAACCTTTTCGTTTGGAGAGCGATGTCTGCGTAGCATCACACGAGGCGCGACCCGCTGTACTTCTTCGAGAGCCTCTATAGAACGCGCACAAGCGCCCTGTGCGCGACCCGCCCCCCTTTCCGATCACCCTTCGAGCCGGCGTTCATGATGTCGGGGCGCGATGTCCTTGTAAAGCGTTCTTGCCTTGTCTACCTTCCGGCGCCTTCGTTGAGTGGGCTGCACGCCACCCCGCCGGTGTCTTTTGAGATCGGTCGGGGGCGGTGCACGACGGAATCGGGCCTTGGCTAGGAGCTCCTCTCTGCACGTCTCGATCATGGACGAACAGGCGGTGCATCGCGCCGTCGCGCGGATGGCTCGTGAGCTTGTGGAGCAAAACGTAGGACCCGGCAATTTGGCCCTCTTGGGTATCCAGCGACGCGGCGTCGAGATCGCCGACCTCATCCGATCTGAGATCGAACGCGCTGAAGGTGTCACCGTACCCGCCGGATCCCTGGACATCACCCTGTATCGCGACGATCTCATGGCCATTGGGCCTCGCCCTGTGGTCGGTGCGACGGTCCTCCCTGAGGGGGGTGTGGACGACCGGGCGGTGGTGATCGTCGACGACGTGCTTTTCACGGGTCGAACCGTTCGGGCAGCCCTCAACGAGCTCACCGACTGGGGTCGGCCGGCGCGGGTTTCGCTCTGCGTGCTGGTCGACCGTGGGGGCCGAGAATTTCCGATCCAACCGAACGTCGTGGGGAAGATCATCACGGTTCTGCCCGAGCAGTCGGTGGAGGTGTCCGTCCCGGACCACGATGGTCGTTGGGGTGTCGACATCGTGCCCGTTTCGTCGGAGCCGAAGCCTTGAACGAACCGGGTGCACCTCTCGGCAAGGATCTCGTGGGACTCGAGTCGCTCTCGGCCGAACAGATTCTCACGATTCTGAACACGGCGGAGCCCTTCAAGGAAATCTCGGAGCGCCGCATCAAGAAGGTGCCCGTCCTCCGGGGAAATACGATCGTCAACCTCTTCTTCGAGGCCTCCACCCGCACCCGGGTGTCGTTCGAATTCGCTGAGAAACGGCTGAGCGCGGACACGGTGAACATCGCGTCGAGCGGATCCTCAGTGGTCAAGGGAGAGAACCTGGTCGATACGGCCCGCAACCTCGAAGCGATGCGCATCGACATGGTCGTCATACGGCATGGCTCCTCGGGGGCCGCGAAGTTTCTGGCTGAGCGCATTCCCTCGAATGTGATCAACGCCGGGGATGGCAGCCATGAGCACCCGACCCAAGCCCTTCTCGACATGCTCACCATCCGCGACCATTTCGGAAAGATTGAAGGGCTCAGGGTCTGCCTGGTGGGTGACATCCTCCACTCCCGGGTGGCTCGCTCGAATATCTTCGGACTTCTCGCCCTCGGCGCTGAGGTCGCTGTATGCGGACCCAAGACGCTGCTCCCACTGGGGATCGCTGAGCTCGGAGTCACCGTTTTTTCGCGGATCGAAGAGGCGATCCAGTGGGCCGACGTCCTCAACGTCTTACGTCTTCAGTTGGAGCGCATGGAGGCCGGCTTCCTCCCCAGCTTGCGAGAGTACAATCAGGTCTGGGGTGTCTCCCGGGCCAAGATCGAACAGGCGCCGAAGGACTTGTTGGTCCTCCATCCCGGGCCCATGAACCGCGGGGTCGAGATCGACAGCGACGTGGCGGACGGGCCCCACGCCATGATTCTGCAGCAGGTGACGAACGGTGTCGCAGTCCGGATGGCGGTCCTCTATCTGCTCGCTGGGGGTGCGCCCGACACGGCCGAGGCGGCCAAGGAGGGAGCGGAGGTTTGAGCGGACCGTTGCTGATTCGGGGCGGAAGGGTCATCGACCCGAGCCAATCGATCGACGCCGTTCAGGATGTCCTGGTAAAGGATGGAGTCATTGCCGAGGTCGGCAAAGGGATCGATCCACCCAAGCGCGCTCGAGAGATCGACGCGGGGGGGCTCGTGGTGACGCCGGGCCTGATCGATGTCCACGTCCACCTTCGGGAACCCGGGGGCGAGCATAAGGAGACGATTGCCACCGGTGCGAGGGCCGCGGTGGCTGGCGGTTTCACGGCGGTGTGCGCCATGCCGAACACGGATCCGGTCGTGGACGACCCGGCGGGCGTGGGCTTCGTTCTGGCTCAGGGGTTGGCGGCGGGGGCAGCGCGGGTCTACCCGATGGGAGCCATCTCGGTGGGGCAGGAGGGCAAGCAGCTGGCGGCCATCGGCGAGATGTACGAGGCCGGAGCGGTGGGCATTACCGACGACGGGAACCCCGTCATGGACTCCGGGCTCATGCGCAAGGCGTTGGAGTACGCTCAAGCGTTCGACATTCCGGTCGCGGATCACCCCGAAGATCTCGGGCTCTCAGGCGCCGGGGTCATGAACGAGGGGCTCGTCGCAACGAAGCTCGGTCTCCACGGAAAACCCAACGCTGCAGAAGACGTGCACATCGTCCGTGATCTGCTGCTTGCGGAACTCACAGAGGGACACATCCACCTGCAGCACGTCTCGACGGCGTATGGAGTGGAGGCCATCCGGCAGGCGAAGGCCCGGGGCGTGCGTGTTACGGCCGAGGCCAGCCCCCACCACCTCATCCTGACCGACGAGCGCGTCGAGGGCTTCGACACCGACGCCAAGATGAACCCGCCTCTGCGCTCCCTGGAGGATCGGGAGGCGGTTCGCGAAGGGTTGTCCGATCGGACGCTGGATGTCTTCGCGACGGACCACGCGCCCCACCACTACGATGAAAAGGAGCAGGCCTTCGCCGACGCACCCAACGGGATCATCGGGTTGGAGACGGCGTTGGGGCTTGGGCTTACGTATGTGGTCGGAGAGGGACTCATCGACCTTCCGACGCTCATCCATCGGATGAGCATCGGCCCGGCGCAGGCGTTCGGTCTGCCGGGCGGGACGTTGGCCGTCGGCTCACCCGGTGACGTCACGATCATCGATCCAGAACGAGCATGGACGGTGGATCGGGACTCATTTCTGTCCAAGAGCCGAAACACGCCCTTTCACGGTTGGGAGCTCAAAGGGCGAGCCGTATACACGATCGTCGGGGGTGTGGCCGTCTGGGAGGTGGGCGCTTAAATAACAAAAACCCGATCGCCCAAGGGAGACCGGGTTTCGGTGCTGTGCGAACGGGCGGTAGAACTCTCAGCTCATTACACCGATCCTGCGGGCCAGATTGCTTTTCATGCGGGACACCGTGTTGGGATGGAGGAGTTTGCCCGTGGCTGCCCGGTCGAGAAGAACTTGTACCTTGCGGTACTCGACTTCGGCCGTCTGCGCATTCTCGGCGTTTTCAACTCGCTTCACGGCCGTCCGGAGCCGGGACCGCACTGCTCGGTTACGCGCATTGGCGGTACGGCTCAACCTGACGCGCTTTTTCGCACTCTTGATATTCGGCAATTCGGCTCTTTCGACCCCTCTGGATTCTGGCCCACAACTGCACTGAAGTTGAGCGGAAAGTATAGACGAAACGAAACACCCCATCAAGAACCGTGCGGATAAGCACCGCGCGTTCCGTACGGATAAGTATCGGGCCAACTTCTGTGCCTTAGCGCCGGTACGCGGGCTAGCCGCCACTCACTGCCACGGATACTTTGCCGCCATGGAGCTTCTGTCGGTTCTCCCAGTACTCATTTTCTCGATTGTCGTTCACGAGGTTGCGCACGCGTGGGTGGCTCTCAGGGAGGGCGACGACACCGCCCAGTCGCTGGGGCGCATCACGCTCAACCCTATCTCACATTTGGATCCGTTCGGGTCGTTTCTCGTTCCGATGGCCCTGTACTTTTTTTCGAATGGCTTGATTTTCGGGTGGGCGAAACCGGTCCCGATCGATCCACGGAAATTCAGGAATTTCCGTGGTGGGGACATCCGGGTTTCTCTTGCGGGGATCGTGTCGAATCTGATTTTGGCGGTGGCCTTCACGCTCTTGGCCGTGGTTTTCATCAAGCTTCAAGGCGTCATTCCTTCGGCTGGATCGACGTTCGGCTTTCTGATCCGCACCGCACGGTTCGGCGTATTGATCAACCTGATCCTCGCCTTCTTCAATCTCATCCCGATTCCACCACTCGACGGTTCTCATGTGGTGTACCACGTCCTGCCGCGAGCGTGGCGCGCCACGTACCAGCAGGCAGGGCGCTACGGAATCCTGGTCTTGATGGGGCTCGTGTTCTTCTATCCCCCCTTCTTCAATATGGTCTTGTCGCCGGTCTTCGCGCTTTTCGCCCTGGCCGACACCTTCATAGAACTGTGGATCTAGACGCCACGGATTCGGCTGTCATCGAGAATCCCCTCAAGCAGGAAGACTTTCTCGTCATCGACATCGAGCGCTTCCAGGGGCCGCTCGACTTGCTGCTGCACCTCATCCGCCAGCAGGACATCGATGTCTTCGAGATCCCTATCGCCCGGATCACACGTCAGTTCCTGGCCGCCATCGAAGGGATCGAGGCCAAGGATCTGGACAACGCCGGTGAGTTCATCGAGATGGCGGCAGGGCTCATCCACATCAAGGCCCAGATGCTCCTGCCGAGGCATGGGGAGGCGGAAGACGAAGATCCGCGGGCCGAACTCGTGCGCCGTCTGCTCGAGTACGAACAGATTCGGGACGTGAGTCAGTGCCTGGCCACTGCCGAGGCCGAGCGGGCTCGCAGGTTCGGGAAGGGGTTCCTGGAGCAGCGCCCACGCCCGCCGATGGAAGAGACGCCCCTCGAGACGACTTGGGAGGAGGTATTCGCCGCTGCCCTCCTCGTCACGCCGCCGGATCCCGGAATTCGCACGCACCTGGTGGCCACTCGTCCGGTGGCGATGGAAGACAAAATGGATTTGATCCTCGGCGCGTTGAATCGGGTGCGCCGGATCGAGTTCAGCCGGCTGGTACGGCCCTTCAAGAGCCGAATGCACGGCGTCATGACCCTGCTTGCGGGCTTGGAGTTGACACGAAGGCGGCGCGTGAAGCTGCGCCAGGTAGAGATGTTCTCGGAGTTGTGGATGTATCCGGGCGTCGGAGTGAGTGAGGACTCGGCGGCGGAGGAAGATCCGGAAGTACCTGAGAAAGCAACCAATAGTAACGAGCTGGAGGCATCATGAATTACGCGCTGGAGCCATCATGAATCCGACTCAGATCGTGGAGGCCGTGCTCTTCGCGAGCGAGGCGCCACTGAATGCGGAGGAGATCGCCCGCGCCGATGAGGCACTCGACGAAGATCAGATCGAGGCGGCGGTGCAGGAACTCAACGCCGCTTACTCCGAATCCGAGCGTGCCTTCGAGATCCGAGAACTCGGCGAGGGTTATCAGCTTCTCACCAGGGCGGACTTCGCACCCTACTTGGAACGCTTCGACACGATCCCCAAGCCCTCTCGGCTCTCCGGGCCCGCTTTGGAGACGCTGGCCATCATTGCATATCGGCAGCCGATCGGGCGCATCGAGATGGAGTACATTCGTGGCGTCAGTTCGTCGGGTGTGATTCGGACCCTCCAGGACCGCGCGCTCATCGACGTCGTGGCTCGGGGCGAAGGTCTGGGACGTCCCCTCTTGTACGGAACCAGCCAGCGTTTTCTGGAGCACTTCGGGTTCCGGTCGCTGGAGGATCTGCCCCGCCCGGAGGAACTGCCCGTAATCCTGAGGGACCGGACGCCGCTCGAGGACCTGGAGCGCTCTGAGCCGATGGAGGAGGCTGAGCCGTGGGAGGTCGACGCGGATGAGCCGAAGCCGAGTGTGGAAGACGTGCTTTCTGGCGCTGCTGAGAATCTGGTCGACGGAATGGAGTATCCGGGCGACGACGCGGGAGATCCGGCCGACTGACTGAGAGCCTAGAAGGGTGATCGGAAAGGTGGGCGGGTCGCGCACATGGCACTTGTGCGCGTTCAGACAAGGACCGACGACGAGGCATAGCAACGCTACGGCGAGGAGGAGAGACGCAGGATCAACCGCACAACCGCCCTGTGCCCACGAACATGAATGGGCATGACCCTGCACGTTGAAGGGTTGGGGTGGCACGGTCCCATCCCCGTTGCTGGAACTCCTAACCGTAGCTACGACTATGGCGTCGTCGCTCCGCCTAGGACCTGGGACCGTGGCATCCCCAACGCGGCCCACCCCCATTTCCGATCACCCTTCTAGGCCGTATGCGGATTCAAAAGTTTTTGTCGAGAGCCGGCGTGGCCTCCCGGCGGAAGGCAGAGGCAATGGTTCTTGATGGCCGGGTCAGCGTCAACGGGACCATCGTCACCGAGCTCGGAACCAAGGTCGAGCCCGGCCGAGACCGCGTCGAGGTGGATGGGACGCAGGTCGATCTTCCCGATGCACTCTGGGTCCGCTTTCACAAACCCGCAGGCGTTCTGTGCACCGCAGTGGACACGCACGAAAGGGGCACCATCTACGACCTGCTTCCCCCCGAGCACTCCCGCCTTCGCTACGTCGGACGACTCGACCTCGACACCGAGGGCCTGCTCCTCCTGACCAACGATGGAGACGTCGCGAACCGGCTTCAGCACCCACGCTACCAAGTGGAGCGCGAATACGAAGTGACCGTGCAGGGGGTGCCGTCGGAGGAGGATATCGCGCGCCTTCGGGCAGGCGTCGTGCTGGAGGATGGCCTCGCCTGCCCGGTACGGTTGGAGGTCGCCGCCCCGGTCAGGGAATGCGGGAACCTCACTCTCGTGATGACCGAGGGACGGAAGCGCGAGGTACGGAGGCTCATGTACGCCGTGGGGTTACCCGTGGTGACGCTGAAGCGAGTGCGATTCGGACCGGTGGAGCTCGGAGACCTTGCTCTGGGCGAGTGCGAGAGGTTGAACTTGGAGGATGTGGCGGCTCTCACTAAGTGTGTGCAGGAGACCTGACGAGAGTTCTGGGGCGCATTACCTTGAGGTCCATCATTAGGGCCCATAGCTCAGTTGGTTAGAGCAGCGGACTCATAATCCGACGGTCGCAGGTTCAAATCCTGCTGGGCCCACTAGGGAATACGGAGCTTACCGAGAGTCGGGTCCTGGCAGAGGTTTCTTGTCCCCCCGCTCAATGAACTCTCGAACCGCCGACGGCCGCCATCGGACGGTGCGCTTGTCCACACGCACCCTGTTGATCGGCAGTTGGTAGACGTTGTTGGTGGCGATTCCAAGCATCTTTCTCACCTCCGCGGCATTGAACAGCGGTTCATCTTCGTCGCCGTCACCCACCAACGGGGGAGGCGGTCTCCTCGGCTACCTCAAGTGCTACCGCCTCTTGCTGTAGTTTCGAATCGGCTAGCGCTCCATTCGCAAATTTTTCTCCGGCCCTTTGCGCCGGCAACTCGTCGATGAGCCTAGTAGCAGCCTTGTGAACGGTCTACCTCGTCTCATCGAGGCTGGCCTGAGTCCTTAGAGTCTACGATCTACCTGACGATGGCCGGCCTCATGCTGGTCGTGAACCTGCTCGAAAAATATTACGTGCTCTCCTTTTATGACAATGTCACGCACCTTCCGGCTCGAAGATCTTGCCGGCGTGACGTTGGGCGCATGAAATACTCCTACTGCCTTGGCCTTGGTGAGCATCGATGACTTCAAGACCCGCCACGGTCGCTATGGGCGGGACGCGAGCGACCGCGTCATAAGACAAATCGCCAACAATTTGCGTAAGGAGAGTGCTAGCGCCTTCCGTTACAGCGGCGGAAACTTCGTGCTTGTCTTTGCAGGGATAGGGGCGCAACGAAGTTTTCGGGGACCTCGAGACCCTGCGCGTGGACATTAGAGGACTTCCAGTTCCCGCTTGCACCCGAAGGCGGCGGCAAACGGCAAGGGAGCGACCACCCGATGCCCTTCACCGCGGTGGTCCGTGACCGTGACGGTCGGCGTAGCCGAACGTGGAGAAAAGAAGAGGTGGTCCGCCAGATATCGGGCGAATGTCAAAGCCGCTCGCGCGGCCCTCAACCGTGGTCAAAAGGCTGGCGGAAACACCGTTTCGAAATAGAACCACCGGCTCTCTCTTGCTCGCTCTCTGTGGCGGCGTCAGTTTAGCCTGCTACATCGGTCCACCGGGAGCGCCCAATGGTTCACAACAATACGTTCAGTTGCCCGACCTTGGAAAAGGTCGCCAGTGAGTAGGGCCACCGAGCGCTCCACGATCACTGCGGTGCTGAGGCGTATTGATCTCAAGGTTCGCTTTAACCAGACGCTCCTCCACTTGTCGGTCGCGACGTGTCTGGTCCTCGGCGCCTTGCTGCTCATCGAAGTGGCTCCTCTGTTGGTACCGGTCAGCGTGCCCCCGGGGACCCTGATCGTCGCTGCCGGGTCGGTTGCTTTCCTGGCTTTCCTGATTTGGTCCCAAGTTGGAGGTTGGCGGCTCGAGCGCGCGGCCGGTGTGGCTGATCAGCGCGCCGGCCTGCATGACGAAATCAAGAGCGCGTACTGGTTCATACGGCAGGACGATTCCTCGCCGTGGGTCGATCTCTTGGTCGGACGTGCTGCCCAGACGGCTCGCCGATTGGATCCGAGGCGGCTGGTTCCAGTGACGATCCCGAGACGATTTGGGCTCGCGTTAGTGCTCTTCGGACTCCTGCAGGTTATGGCGCTGGTGCCCTCCGACGGCCCCCTCCTGAGGTTCGCGGCAGCATCGGACTCCACCCGCTTCGAGCGAGCGCGTCAGGCGTACGCTGACGAAATCCGTGACTTAATCGATGGCGAGAGTGACGGGCTTTTGGATGAAGATGCGCTGGCCCTGCTCGAGGCGGCGCTCGAAGAACTCGAGGCTGCTGAAACGTCCTTCGATGAAGTCCTACGCGACTTACGGAAGGCTCAGGACGAGTTCGACGAGGGAAATCTGGAGATGGCCGCCACTCGCGACGCGCTCGAGGAGCTGCTCCAGGAGCTCGCGGGGTCGAATGAGCTGGCCGAGTTTGTCGACGCCATGATGAACCAGGATCTCTCGGACGCCGCCGAAGGGCTGCGTGATCTTTCCGATCAACTCGGTGACCTCGCCCATCAGGATCTGGCGGAATTGGGGGAGCGTCTGCAGGACGCTTCCCAGATCGATGAGCCGGTCATCGACGAATTGCTCGAGGCGTTGAGGGAGGCGGCCGACGCGATCTCGGAAGATCGGCTCGAGGATGCCAAGGAGGCCCTAGAGCGGGTCGCGGCCGCGCTCGAGGAAATAGCCCAACGGCAGGCACGCCAGGAAGCGAACAACGATGCTTCGGACGCGGCAGAGGCGATGCAGGAGGCACTGGCCCAACAACCTGGGGGCTCGCCGGGACAGGCGCAGGCGCAGATCGCACAGAGCCAATCCGTCTCGGGTGAGCAAAGCGACGCATCGGCGGCGTCACCATCATCGGAGGTGACCCGCTCCGAGGGCTCAGATGGGACCCAGAGCGGGCCGGCGGGCAATGCGACCGGAGATCCGTCGGGCAATGAGTTCGAGCTCGGCGCCAGCACGACGTTGGAAGCCCAACTCGCGCTCGAAGTGATCGACGGAGAGACGCCCGAGTTTGCGGAAGAGGAGCGAGGGTTGGATCCCGAGGATCTCTTCCAGGAGGCCAGTCGCCAGCAGAGTTCGATCGTGCAGTACAGTGACGTGCGGGCGCCGGCGCAATACTCCCAGGGTTCGGCGTTGAACGCTGAGCGAATCCCGTGGCGGTACCGAGGCCTCGTTAAGAAATACTTCCTGGCCATTCGGCCCGATGAGAGAAAATGACGACAACGCAACTCGACAGTCTCGATAGCCAGGTCAGTGAATTCACCGACCAGTTCCAGACCGTCAAGGAAGAAATCTCCAGAGTCATCGTCGGTAATGAAGAAATCATCGCCGGAACCCTTATCAGCTTGCTTTCCAAGGGCCACGTGCTGTTGGAGGGGATACCGGGAATCGGGAAAACCAAGATCGTAGCGACGGTCGCGGACGTTTTGCACCTGGCCTTCTCACGCATTCAGTTCACGCCCGACCTCATGCCTGGCGATATCGTCGGAAGTGACGTGGTGCACGAGAGCGACACCGGTGAGAAGCATCTCGCGTTCCAAAAAGGGCCGATCTTCACGAATATCCTCCTTGCGGACGAAATCAATCGCGCCACGCCCAAGACGCAGTCCGCCCTTTTGGAGGCGATGCAGGAGCGTAGCGTCACGGTCGGCACGACCACCCACAGGCTCCAGCCCCCCTTCTTCGTTCTCGCTACTCAGAATCCGCTGGAAATGGAGGGGACCTATCCGCTGCCCGAAGCGCAGCTCGATCGGTTCTTCTACAAGCTGAAGATCCAGTATCCGGAAGCGGATGAGATGCACGAAATCATGGATCGGACCACGCGCCGGGAGGAGCCCGAGGCGGGAATGGTGCTGGACCTCGATCAGATCCTGGTGATGCGCGACACGGCTCGCTCGGTTTCGATCGCGCGAGCCGTTCAGGACTATGCGATCCGTTTGACGCTTGCGACCCATCCCGATACACCGCACGCGCACCCGCTGACGCAGCGGTACGCCCGTTTTGGGGCGAGTCCGCGCGGAACCCAGACCCTCGTGATCGGGGGCAAGGTGAACGCGCTGCTCAATGGCCGCGTCCATGTGTCCTGCGAAGACATTCGCGCCTTTATGCTCCCCGCATTGCGGCATCGCGTGCTGCTCAACTTCGAGGGCGAGGCGGAGCGGATCGATACCGACATGATCCTGGAAGCGATCATGAAGGACACTCCGGAACCCTCGGAGTAACCGGGCGGGCCCGGCGTTCATCGCATGAGTGAGAAGGGAACGCTCTTCGACGACGAGTTCTTGAAGAAGCTCGAATACTTGAACCTCGTCTCGAATCACATGATCCCCGGACACATGCACGGGGAGCATCGGGCCAAGAAGAAAACCGATTCGGGAATCGAGTTCGCGGATTACCGCCAGTACGTATCGGGTGAAGACACCAAGAACGTCGATTGGCGTACGTACCTACGTCTCGACAAGCTGATTTTGAGGCTTTTTGAGGAAGAGGCGGACCTCCCGATCTACATCTTTTTCGACGCGAGCGGGTCGATGGAGTACGGTGCCCCCGTGAAGTTTGACTATGCCCGCAAGATCGCTGCAGCGCTGTGCTACGTTGGGCTCTTGAACCAGGATCGTGTCAACTTGGTCGGCTTTGCGGACGGCATTGCGCATGAACTCTCCGCGCGCCGGGGGAAACACCAAGTCTGGCACGCGTTTCGTTTTCTGGAGGAGGCCGAGCCTCATGGTGCGACTGCGATGGAGAAGGCGTTCAAGGCTTTCTTCTCCTCCCGCCGGCGCCGTGGACTGGTGGTGGTCGTGTCGGATTTCCTGGATGAGCAAGGGTTCTCGAGAGCGTTCGATATGCTCCGCTACTTTAAGCAAGATCTGTTCGCCGTTCACATCCACACCCCCGAAGAAGCGCATCCCGATCTTCCCGACGAGGTGCTTCTGGAGGATGCCGAGCTGGGGACGTCCCAGCGCGTCAGGGTTACGCCAGCCCTCCTCGAGGCTTATGCCGAACAGTTCGAGGAGCACTGTGAAGAAGTGGGCGGCTATTGTCGCAAGAACGGCTGGGGCTACTTGCGGACCACGACGGACGTCCCGTTTGAAGACCTGATACTCCAGGTTTTCCGTCAGGGCCGGTTCCTGAAATGATCTTTCTCGGCATGGGCGCGGGGTTGATAGGAGCCCTTCTGGGCACCACGGTACTGGCCGTCATATACCTCTATTGGCTCAAGCCGCCACCTCAGCGGGTGGTCGTGCCTTCGACATTGCTTTGGAATCGCCTGCTCAAGGAGAAAAAAAGGAACACGTTCATCGACCGATTGCGCTGGTGGCTCTCGCTGATGCTGGCCTTGACGATCGGCCTCTCGGTCGCGGCCGGGATCGGGCGTCCCGAGCTTTCCTCGCCGGGTCAAGGCATCCGCAACATCACGGTCGTGATCGACAATTCCGCGACCATGGCCACGTTCACCGCTGCCGGGTTCACCCGTTGGGAACGAGCGGTGGCGCACGCGGGCCGATTCTTGAGGCAGGGAAGCGCGAGCGGGAAGTTCCTTATTCTCGACACGTCGGGTCAGGCCCCCCCCGGGGAGCCCGGCGACCGACGGGCGGCCCTGGAGGTGTTGGCAGGACTCACCGTTTCGCTCGGCGGTGTGCCCGAGTTCCCGGATCTGCCCGAGGTCGAGTCCGAGGTGTTCTTCATCTCCGACGGGGTCATGGTGGATGGGGCTCCGCCTGAGGCCGCGCTGATTTCCGTTTTCGAGCCTGCCCACAACGTCGGCATCACGGCGTTCGAAATAGAGGCGTTGCCCTCAGAGCCAACGCGCTACAATGCCTTTGTCCAGATTAAGAACGCGTCGCCCGTGACGGAACAGGTCACGCTCCGTTTGAGTGGAAGCGACAACGAAGGCATACGAGACACGCTGACCCTCCAAACTGGAGAAACACGGGCTCACCTCATCGATCTGAGCGGGTTCGGGCGCGGGCCCGTGCGAGCCGTGGTTACGGCGGACTCCGACGCGTTCTCGGCCGATGATTACGCGTACGGGTTCCTACCGGTTCGGACTCAGACTCGCGTCGCGCTGATTACGCCGGGCAGCCTGTACCTCGAGAACGTTTTAGCTGACCAGCCTAAGTTGTCCTTGGAGGTCATACGTCCCGCACAATACAATGCGCTGGTCTCGGCAGACGTGTACATCTTCGACCGCTTCGCTCCGCCCCAGGCGCCCCGCGGCCCGGCATTGTTGTTCTTGCCGCCCGATGCAGCGTGGCTGACGCCGACACTCAGTGTCGTGGAGGTACCGGACGCACCGGGTTGGAATCCTGCGCATCCGGTGCTTCGCTTCGTGGCGCTCGAAGATCTGCGTATCGATCGGGCAGCGCGTATTGCGGCCCCCCCGTTCTTTGCCGATGCGCCGGGAGATGGGGCTGCCACCCAAATCGTGGTCGGAAACAGGGCCCTGCCGCTCGTTTTGGTCAGCGACCGAGAAGATCGGATTGTACGCGTATCGTTTGCGCTGGAGGATTCGAACTTCCCGCTCCAACCGAGCTTTCCTATTTTTCTGGCGAATGCGTTGGGCTGGTTGATGGATGAGCAGGTTGCGCTGGCTCGCGTACCGGGTCGGGTCGAGGTGCCACTTCCGCGGGCCGTGGTCACAGACCTCGAGGGCAACGACATCGTCGCCTGGCCGCTGTCCGATCGCACGGTCTTCTTGGCTGAGCAGCCGGGTCTCTACACGGTGGCGGGCGAGGGATATAGTCGGCTTCGAGTCGCAGTTAACTTGGCCAGTACCGAGCGGTCTTCGGTCAACGATTCCGAGCTTGCCTCGGGCGAGATTACTGCCGCTGCGTCGACCGTGTTGGCGGGTGCGGAGCCGGGTCCCAACGATGAGTTGTGGATTGTTCTTCTTCTGCTGGCGCTGGTCTTGGTGGTGGCGGAGTGGATCACCTACCACAGGCGACTGACCATATGAACATCGAATTCGCTCGGTGGTGGCCGATTCTGGGCCTGGTGGCGGTGCCGTTCATTTGGCGCCTCTCTCAGGACTCCACGCTGGGGTCGTCGCCACGGCATCGTGCGGTGGCCGCTGCATTCAGGATCGCTGTCGTGGTCTTGTTGGTCGCTGCCCTTCTCGAGCCCGTCTGGCACCGGTCCGGCAAATGGATGTCCGTCGTTTACGCACTCGATGTATCGAGCAGTATCGACCCGACCTTCGTCGCGACCGCCATCGACTGGATCGCCTCGACCGATGCCAGGGGTGCTCCGGCGCACTCGGCTTTCCTCGCTTTCGGGGGTTCGGTTCGAGCCGCGGCTACCGCCGAGGAAATCCGATCGGTCGAAGTCTCTGCCGATGGCGCCAATCGTTCGATCAACCAGGGTGCCACGAATCTCGAATTGGTCATGGCGCGGGCTTTCCGGAGCTTCGATCCGCGCTATCTCAAGCGCCTCGTGTTGATTACGGATGGCAACGAGAACGCCGGAAACGTGTCCCGGCTGTTGGGTGAGGCGCAGGAGAGCGGTGTACGGGTGTTCACGCTTCCGGCCACAGTCCGGGGCGACGGGGACAGGTGGGTCGAGTCCATCGATCTGCCCGATGAGCTCCGAGAGCAGGAGCCGGTGACGGTGACCGTACGTGTATTCAGCCGGGTGGCCTCCATCGCCACGGTCGCGCTCGCCAGCGACGGCCAGACGCTCGAGGCCCGGGAGGTGACGCTCGAGCCCGGACTCAACGAGGTCGATTTCGAGGTTCGGCTTCCGGCGGGAGGTGCGGGGACGCTTTCGGGACGGCTTCAAGGTGAGAACGACCCGCTCGGCCAAAACGACTTCCTTACACAGGCGATCTCCGTCGGTGCACGTCCCCACATACTCTATGTCGAGGGTCGACCAGCCAGCGCTCAGTACCTGAGAGACGCGCTCTCCTCGGAGGGAATGGACGTCACTGTGGTGGGCCCCGAATCCTTGCCCGCGACGGCGGAGGCTCTCGAAAATTTCGACCTCATGTTGATGAGTGACGTACCCATGAACGCCCTGGGTGGCGAACAGGTGGACGCCATCCTCGAGTATGTACGGGACTCCGGGGGAGGATTTATCTTCGCCGCCGGCGAGTCGAGCTATGGTGAGGAGGGGTATGAGGGGTCGGAGATCGAGGAGGTGCTTCCCGTCTGGTTCCAGATCAACGAAGAGCGGAAGGACCTGGCCCTCGTCATCGTCATGGATAAGTCCTACAGCATGGTGGGCCCAAAGCTCGAATTGTCAAAGGAAGCGGCCAAGGCGGCTTTGGAGCTGCTTGAGCCGACCCACAGCTTCGGGCTGATCACGTTCGATGACACTCCATACGTGACCGTGCCTCTTCAACTCGCGGTCGAAACGTCCCGCATCAACGACTTCATCAGTCGCATCATTGCCGGGTCCCAGACGAACATCTATCCGGCTTTGGAGACGGCCTTCAACGCTCTCGCGGACTCGGAAGCCGAGGTGAGGCACATCATCCTGCTGTCCGACGGAAAGACCTATGCGGACGATTACGAGGAGCTCGTTTCGTTGATGTCCGCTTCGGACATCACCGTCTCGTCCGTAGCCGTAGGCCAGGAGGCGGATAGAGAATTGCTGGGAAATATTGCGACCTGGGGGAGGGGGCGCAGCTACTTCATCGAGGACGCCGAGCGCGTCCCGCAGGTCTTCATCCAGGAGACCCAGATCGCTTCGCAGTCCACGCTGGTGGAGGAGGCCGTCCAGACCACGGTGATCACATCGATTGAGGCCTTCACCGACATCGACTTGAATGCGGCGCCGCCTCTCAGAGGCTACGTGAGGACGCTGGCGAAGGAGAACGCTGAGGTGCTCATCCAGTCTGAATCGGAGGACCCACTGTTGGCGCGGTGGCGGTACGGCTTGGGGAGAACCGCTGCTTTCACTTCGGACGTCAAGAACCGCTGGGCCGTCGATTGGTTGACGTGGGATGGGTATGGAAAATTCTGGTCCCAACTCGTCCGAGAAACCATGAGGCGTGACGGCGGCGGCGAGCTGGATTTCATGGTAGAACGGGTTGGGGATGAAGCCCTCATTACGGTGAGTGCGCTTACCGAAGAGGGTGCCTACCGTACCGATCTCGATCCACGCTTGAGCCTGGTCGGGACGGAGGGGGAGGGGACTCCGTTGGACTTCCAACAGGTTGGCCCGGGGACGTTCCAGGCCCGACACAGCCTCGGCGCTCCCGGGGAGGAGCCCTATCAATTCGAGTTGTCAGGCAACGGCATTGAGGACCGCTCGCAGGCCCTCTATTACAGGTTTGGTGACGAATACCGACTCTATCCTGCCAACGCCGAATTGTTGGGTGAAATTGCCGCCCAAACCGGAGGACAGTTCTTGCCCGACGTGGGAGATATTTTCAACGATTACAGCGAAACTGCCTCTGTACCGACACCGCTTTGGCCATGGCTCTCCGCTCTCGCTTTGATCGGTTTTCTCATGGACATTGCCGTACGACGAGCGCCGTGGTTCTGGCGCCGATTCGCTACAGCGCGTGCCGGGTCCTTTTGACGGCAGTGCGTCGACACGGGCAGTTTATAGGCGCAGTTGAGCGGGCGTCCCCTGCGCTCGGTCTTGAGTCGAGCCGGTGAGAAACATCCGTCTATCGGCACTCACCTTGGATTACGAGGTCTTAAGTCTCTGCGAACCTTTGATGAGATAATCGGCGGCGCCCGCTTGCATCGCCTCGAGATCCACGTCATGACTGCCGCGGCTGGCCAGCATGATCAACCGGCGCCTCGAGTTGGTACCGCGCAGCTTCGCGGAGTAAGTCGAGGCCGGTGCGATCTTCGAGGAAGTAATCGACCAGGTAGATGTTGTATCCACCCTGGGCGAGGGCATTGTGCCCTTCCTCGAACCTGGGGATCCAATCCAATTCGATCTTGGGGTGTGTGATCTGACTCAGAGGCCCCTTCGTGAAGACGAAGTCACCTCGATCATCGTCGATCAAGGGGGCGCGCATTTTCTCCTTCAATTAGAGTCTCTCAACGTGGGGATCAAGCGAACATAGGGCGAAACGAAGACTAACTGTTAATGATAAGGTGAGTGCCTAATCGTCTTCCACCCTGGGTTTTCGGCGGAGAGTCTTCCTGGAAGAGCGACGTTGCTTCAAGGCCACCAGCCGCTCGCGGGCACTGCGAGTGGGGCGGGTGGGGATCCGCGGCTTCTCGGGTGTGTTGAGGGCCTCGAGCCTCTTGCGAAGCGTGACCAGAGCCTGTCGCTTGTTGGCATGCTGGCTACGGAAACGGCGACTGATGACCACGGTCTCGGTGGGATGATGCGTGAGGCGGACGCCGCTCTCCGTGACGTTCTGATGTTGTCCTCCTTTGCCACCGGAGCGAAACACGTCCACGCGGCACTGGTCGAGCAGTTCCGAGTCGGAATGTGGAATCGGAACCCCGGAATGGGATCGGTGTTCAGGCATCAGAGGTTTTCTGTTGGTACGACCCTTGCTGCGTAAGTCCGGGCCAATGCTGGTCGACATGATTCGGCCGGGACACGATTGCGATCACGACTCTCAGAGATACGACACGCTAGATGATTCCGATCTCAGCCAACACCCCTGGAGCCCGCTTTCTTCTCATGGGGGCGTCATTCGTCATCGTGGTAGCGGGGCTGCGCGAGGGGGCGAGCATTCTTTTGCCTTTCGCTTTGGCGCTGTTCCTGGCTGTGATGAGCATGCCGCTCATGTTCTGGCTCCAACTCCGTCGTGTACCGGCACCCCTGGCCATCCTGCTCACGATGCTCGTGATCGGGCTGGTATTTGGGGCCCTCATCATGCTGGGTACCCAGGCGGTTGCCGACTTTCAGGGCCAGCTTCCCGTGTATCGAGCACGCGTGGAGGCGCTTTACGCATCATGGGTAGCCGGATTAGGTGCACAAATTGGGGTCGAGCTTAGCCAATATCCGGTATTTGAATTGATCGATCCAGGTGCAGCGGTCGGGTTGTTCGGTAGGACCGCGGCGCGGGTAGCGGGTTTTCTGACCAACACGTTCCTGGTTTTGTTGATCATGGCCTTCGTTCTGAGTGAAGCGATGGTTTTTCCCTTCAAGTTCCGGGCGATCGTGGGGCCTCGGGAGGGTGAACGGAGGCGGGTCACCAAGATGGTGCCGAACGACCGTAGGCGTATGACGAAGATCGTCCGGGAGGTCCAGGTGTATCTGGGCATCAAGACCCTGATGAGCCTGACCACCGGCCTGCTGATCGGTGTGCTGGCATGGATCGCGGGCCTGGACTTCCCAATCCTGCTTGGGATCATCGGCTTCGTTCTGAACTACATTCCCACCGTCGGTTCCATTGTGGCCGCGGTTCCTGCTCTGCTGCTCAGCGTGGTGCAGATAGGTACGATCGGCAACTTCGCATTGTTGGTCGTCGGATACGGAGCGATCAACATGGTGTTCGGAAATATCCTCGAGCCCAGCTTGATGGGTAGGAGGCTAGGGCTTTCTACTCTGGTGGTGATCCTGTCGTTGCTGTTCTGGTTTTGGGTGTGGGGTCCGGTGGGAGCCCTGCTCGCGGTCCCTCTCACGATGGTGGTCAAAATCATGTTGGAGAACACTGAGGATCTACGGTGGGTGGCTATTCTCCTCGATAAATCGCCCCCGCAGATGGAACCGAGCTATGCGATTCCGAGTCCGGCTCCGAGTCCTTCGGAGTCCACGACCGAAGGCAGCTTCGATAATCCTCACGCCACCGATGAGGGCGCTGGCCCCGCCGCGGGAGACGAGGAGGTCGCCTGATGCCGTTGGTTCCATTCGGGACGTTGCCCGACGAATCCCGTTTGTGGGTATTCGGCGTGGAGCGCACCCTCTCGGAGGGCGAGCAGGACAACCTCTTGAGTGCCGTGGACCTGTTTCTCGAGACCTGGGCGGCGCACGGGGCCCCACTGATGTGCGGCCGCGATTGGAGATGGAGACGGTTTCTCCTTGTTGCCGTCGATGAGGCCTCCGCACCTCCCTCCGGGTGCTCCATCGACGCCATGGTCGGTGTGCTGAAGGACCAGGAGCGGCGATTGGGCGTGCGCATCCTTGACAACACGCCGGTGTGGTTCGTGGAGAATGGGAACGTGAAGCGAATGTCCCGATCTGAGTTCCGCCGATTGGCCCAAGGAGGGGCGGTGGGTCCGGACACCGTCGTGTTCGACAATACCGTCACCCGTCTGAAAGATGCGCGCTCAGGGCGATGGGAGGGTCCGGTCCGGGCGAGTTGGCACCAACGGGCGTTCTTCAAGCATTCAGAGCAGCCCGAGCCCGCCTGACGGGCTGTTTTTATTCGAGTCGGGTCACGTTCTCTGCTGCAGGTCCCTTCGGTCCCTCACCAATTTCAAACTGAACTCGGTCCCCTTCGGCAAGGCTCTTAAAACCGTCCCCCTGGATTGCCGAGTAATGGACAAAGCAATCCTTCTCGCCCTCATCCGGCGTGATGAACCCAAAGCCCTTGCTGTCGTTGAACCACTTCACGGTTCCTTCGGCCATGCCAATTCTCCCTCATCCATTGTTGCGGGTGCTCAGGTTTTACGAGCATCGAATTCCATCCTTTCGGATTGCGCCACTCTAGATATTCTCGGCGTTCGGGTCAACCCATCCCGGCGCGCTGGGGTTCGTGTGGCCCGTCGTCGCCGAAGTGCCGGGATGGTGGTGGGCCAAGAAGGAAGCACTCTGCTCCTCCATCCAAAAGGCCGGATTCCAGGGCGGACCACTCTCGAAGAAGCCCACGTGGCCACCGCCCTCAGTAAGGACCAGCGTCAAGAACGGGCTTGCTTCGATCGCGGAAATGGGAAGTGCCGACCTGGGCAAAAAGGGATCGTCCAATGAGTGGAGAAGCAGCGTGGGAACCCGGATCGACTGAAGGAAGCCCTTCGAGCTGGATCTGAAATAGTAGTCCTCGGCGTCCTCGAATCCATGGAGCTTGGCAGTGGCGGCGGCGTCGAACTCCGTGAGCGTAGTGCTCCCCAACACGGTGTCGAGGTCGAGGACGTCAGCCAGCATTTCTCGCTTGGCGCGAATCTTGGCCAAAAGAGAGCGGAGGAAATAGGCGACATAGATTCTGGCCATGCCGCCCCGTGCGAGAGCTTCCGTCCCGGCGGCCAAGTCGTATGGGACGGAGATTGCCACAGCGGCTGAAAGCGGAGGGACGTTCTTCGCTCCTTGCTCCCCGAGATATTTGAGCAGGACATTTCCTCCGAGAGAAATTCCGATCGCCATGAGCGGGCGTGTTGGGAACCGCCCACGAAGCAAATCGATGAGGAAGCCGACATCCCCGGTCTCACCCGAGTGGTAGAAACGGGCGAGCCGGTTCACCTCTCCGGAACAGCCGCGAAAATTCAGTCCCACAGCACGCATCCCACGGTTCGCCAACGCGAGGAACGTTTGGACCATGTATCCCCTTCTCGTGTGACCTTCCAGCCCGTGCAGCACGAGCACGAGAGGCGCTGAGGGATCGGTTTCGGGCATCCAGTCGAGGTCCAAGAAGTCCCCGTCTGGCGTCTCGATCCGTTCGGTCGTGAGCATCCCGCTTGGGGCGGCCCTGAAATATTTCCCAGCCAGCGTTTGGGCATGGGCGCCGGACAACCACCATGGAGGTGAGTAATGCCGGGCAGTCCAAGTGTGCTCGTCGCGCCAGCCTTCGGAAAGCGCCTCGGTCACGATCCCCCGGAGGTCACTTGGGTCCACGGAGGGGTCAGTCGTAGAATGCGATCGTATGCCGGACACTCGGGGTCATGGGATCCTGAAAGGTATCCGATCCCCATGAGGAACTCTACCGTGATCTCGCCACCCGTGAAGCGAAAGGTCTTCTTGAACAGCCGAACCCAATCCTCTTTCGATTTGGGATGGTGGGATGCCAGCCAATCGGCGACCGAGCCGTGAATTGCACGCAGGTTCAGGAATACGCCCGCGTTGTGGATGGCGGCTTCGATTTTTAGACGATTTCGAATGATTCCCGCGTTACCCATGAGACGCGCGCGGTCGGCCTCACCGTAGTTGGCTACGATCCCAACGTCAAAATTGTCGTAAGCGCGCCGGAGGCCCTCCCTTTTTTTCAGAATCGTCAGCCAGGACAAGCCTGCCTGGTTGATCTCGAGGAGGAGCCGCTCGAAGAGGCGATTGTCATCGGCAACCGGAAAACCGTATTCCTCATCGTGGTACGGGCCATGGAGAGGGTGATCCTCGGCCACGACACAGTAGCCACCCAGTAACGGCGGAGAGTCAATCATCGGACCTATAATTTTGGAAGCGTCACACCGACCTGATCCTGGTACTTACCCTGCCGGTCCGCGTAGGCCACGCTCGGCTCCTGGTCCCCCTCGAAGAAGAGCAACTGAGCGATCCCCTCACCCCCGTAGATCTTCGCCGGAAGGGGCGTCGTATTTGAAATCTCAAGGGTCAGGAATCCGCACCAAGTCGGCTCGAGGGGCGTCACGTTCACGATGATGCCGCATCGGGCGTAAGTGCTCTTTCCGACGCACACCACGAGGACGTCTCTCGGAATGCGGAAGTATTCCTCGGTTCTCGCCAAAGCAAAGGAATTGGGCGGGATGATGCACTCGGCCTCGTTCACATCCACGAAGGAACGGTCATCGAAGTTCTTGGGATCGACGATCACGTTGTGGACGTTGGTAAAGACCTTGAACTCGGTAGCCACACGAATGTCGTACCCGTAGGAAGAAAGGCCGTACGAGATATTGCCGTTTTTTACCTGCTTCGGCTCGAAGGGATCGATCATGCCGTTCTCTTCGGACATCCGGCGGATCCAATGGTCACTCTTGATCGGCATGTTTCGGCGTCAGTTGATAGGGAAACTGTCTCTTCGACGGTCAGAATAAGGGCTCGAGAGGGACCCGCACACCCCCTGTGATGCGCCCCCCGGGCGCCGGCAATATGATGGTCTCGCCACGGACCGCAAACTCAAGTCATCAAAGGGCGCGATGGGGCCCCTAAATCGGGTTGACACTCGTTCGAGCCTTGGAATACCTTAAAGCGGTCCACAAGTGAACTATTTCACAAGCCATCTCCAAAGGCCGCCATGTCGGGATCATACATCCCGCTTTTGATCCTGTTCGGCGTCTCCGTCGTGAACGCCCTCGGAATGGGGATAGCTTCCCATATTCTGAGCCCCCGGCGACCGACCCCCCAAAAATCCATGCCGTACGAGTCGGGAATGATCCCGCTTGGGGATACACGCCTTCGTTTTTCGGTGAAATTCTATATGGTCGCGATCAGTTTCATCGTCTTCGATTTGGAGACGATCTTCCTGATCCCGTGGGCCGTCCAAATGAGGGAGTTGGGGTGGGGTCCGTTCGTGGCCGTCAGTCTCTTCGTCGCCGTTTTGGCTTTGGGGCTGGTCTACGAGTGGAAAAAGGGAGGTCTCGAATGGGAATGAGCGACGGTGAAGGTACAGATCCACTGAGCCTCGCTGAGATTGAGGCGCTGGGCCAGGCGGAGGGGCGACAGGGTGGACTTCTCGGTTTCGGACACCCCACATTCCTGACAACCAAAGTGGATTTCGTCGTTAACTGGGCCAGGCGAAATTCACTCTGGCCGATGCCCTTCGGTACCGCCTGTTGCGCCATCGAGATGATGGCTTCAGCCGCTTCTAACTTCGATCTGGCTCGCTTCGGAATGGAGCGTATGTCGTTCAGCCCCCGTCAAGCTGACGTGCTGATTTGCGCGGGTCGGGTTCCCTACAAGCTCGCACCGGTCTTGCGGAGGATCTGGGACCAGATGATGCAGCCCAAGTGGTGCGTTTCGATGGGTGCGTGTGCGAGTTCGGGAGGTGTGTTCGACACATATTCCATGGTCCAAGGGATCGACACCATCGTCCCCGTCGACGTCTACGTTCCCGGGTGCCCGCCGCGTCCGGAGGGTCTCATCTACGGTTTGATGATGATCCAGGAGAAAATTCGCCAAGAGAGCCTGACGGAGCACTACGGTCTCAGGGAAGAAAATCCATCCCTCGTGGGGCGTCCCCGCGCCGGCGACGAAGAAGTCGAGGCGCTGGCCGGACCGTTCGGAAACTCGACCCAACAGGATCACCTCAGTTCCGCAGCTCAGACCACGCGCCCGGAGCGCTCGGAGGACTTGCTTCCCTAGAATGGCCGACGAGAACGGATCCGCGTTCGACGCGGTCGAACAGGGCCCGGAGGCCTCAGGCCGCAACACGGAGGCGCCTCACGGTGGAGCCAGCGACCCCGCCGAGCACCCATCGGTCACAGCGCTGCAAGGCCGATTCGACTCGGCCGCGCTCCGTCATGAAGTGCAGGCGGGGGATCAGCACGTCGTGTTCCTGGATCCTGGCAGCAACCGAACCGTGTTGGCGTGGCTGAGGGATGACCCTGAGCAGCGCTACGATCTCCTCGTCGACGTGACGGCCGTCGATTACGGGGGTGGAAGGCCGCTACAGATCGTGTACCAGTTGTGGTCCGTGCCCCACAAACGCGCGCTCCGAATCAAATGCGAACTGCCTCTCGACGGACTCTCCATCGACAGCGTGGTTCAGCTTTGGAACGCCGCGAATTGGCTCGAGCGGGAGGTCTACGACCTCTTTGGTGTCGAGTTTAGGGACCACCCGGACCTTCGCCGGATCTTGATGCCGCAGAACTACGCTGAGGGCCATCCCCTCAGGAAGGACTTCCCTTTGCGGGGGCGCTTTTCCAGGGCGGAACAGACCAGGCGCGCCCTGTCCCAGGACTATCACGATGACTATACACCGGAAGAGTTGGAGGTTGGTGGCGCCCCCGGGCTCGCCCCTCCTGAACTGCCGATTTCGACCGACGAGGTGGGGGACGCGCCTTGACCGAGAAGATCCTGGAGCTTCCGGAGTCTCGTACGCTCTCCGAGCCCATGCTCATCAACATCGGGCCGCAACACCCCGCCACCCACGGCGTTCTGCGGCTGATTTGTGAACTCGATGGCGAAACCGTGCTCAAGGTCACGCCCGATATCGGCTTCCTTCATTCCTCCTTCGAGAAGCTCGGCGAATACCGAACCTGGAATCAGATCGTTCCGCTCACCGACCGCATGGACTATCTGGCGCCGCTCATGTACAACTGCGTTTACGTCATGGCGGTTGAGAAACTCATGGGACTCGAGGTGACTGAGCGGTGCAAAGTCGCCCGGGTGCTGTGCATGGAAATGGAGCGAATCTTCAGCCACTTGCTCTGGCTCGGAACCACTGCCATCGACGTAGGGGCTTTCACTCCCTTCTTGTACGCGTTTCAGGAACGAGAGCGCATTTACACGCTCCATGAGAACTACACGGGCGCGCGCATCACCACATCGGCCACGCGGGTCGGTGGAATGATGGCGGACTTCCCTGATGGCTGGACCGACTCGCTGCGCGACTTCGTGAAGACGTTCCCCAAAACGCTCAACGAGATCGATTCTCTTCTGACCACGAACGGAATCCATCTCGGACGCACGCTCGACATCGGCGTGATCTCCGGAGAGGACGCGATCAACTATGGGTTCACTGGTCCGAACCTCAGAGCTTCCGGCGTGGACTACGATCTCCGCAAAGACAATCCCTACTACGACTACGAGACGTACGATTTCGATGTCCCCATCGGGGGGAAAGGAGACTGTTACGACCGATATCTGGTGCGTATGGAGGAGATGCGCCAAAGCTTGCGCATCCTGGAGCAGGCGCTCGACCGTCTTCCGGGCGGGCCCATCAACGTCGCTGACCCTCGTGTTTCCTTGCCCAGTAAGACCGATTGCATGAACGACATGGAGTCGATGATCCATCACTTCAAGTTGATCACGGAGGGCATCTCGGTCCCGGCCGGTGACTGTTACTTCGCCGTGGAGGGCTCGAAGGGAGAACTCGGGATGTACGTGGTGAGTGATGGAGGCGAGAAGCCGGTCCGGTGGCGGATTCGCCCCCCTTCGTTCGTGAATCTGTCGGTGATCGCCAAGCTGGCCGAAGGACACCTGGTCTCCGACCTGATCATGATCAACGCCTCTCTGGACATCGTACTGGGCGAGATTGATCGATGAGCAAGATCCCCTTCAAGAACCCGGGCTGGGCTGGGAACGTGGGCGAATACAATTTGAGCGAAGAGCAGGTTCGGGGGATCGACTTCGTGGGGGTCCGTCCGTTGGAAGGCGGGCACGCTGCAGGATCGGCCACCTACCCGTACATGTTGGAGGAAAAGGATCCGGAGGGACCCCTCTTCGAGGGGCCGTATCGGGCACGCTTCGAAAAGATCCTGACCCGATATCCGACCAAGAGGGCTGCGCTGCTCCCGGTTCTCAATTTGGCTCAGGAAATACGCGGGCACGTGTCCCCGCAGACCATGGATCGGGTGGGGGAGCTCCTCGAGCTGTCATCCGCCTACGTGCGTGGGGTGGCGACCTTCTACACGATGTACAACAAGCGCCCGGTTGGGCGGCACCTCGTACAGGTGTGTACCAACATCAGCTGCAACCTTTGTGGCGCCGAGGACGTGCTGAAGGCGTTTCTGTACCACACGAATACGGAGATAGGCGCGACATCTCTGGACGGCGCTTTCACGGTGATTGAGGCGGAGTGTCTCGCTGGCTGCGGCTTTCCCACGTGTGTCCAGATCAACTCCCGGTATTACGAGAACGTGACCGTCGACGAGGTTCCGCGGATCGTAGCTCAACTGCGGGACAAAGGAGCGGGCTTGGCTCATTCGACGGGGCCGGAGGGCGAAGGATAGTCATGGGGTACCCTTACAGCCACGAAAAGGAAGTCCCGATCCTATCCAAGTATTTCGGCGACCCTGAGGCGCGGACGTTGAATGGTTGGAAGGAGCGCGGGGGCTACGAGGCCTTGAAGAAGGCTCTGGACATGAGACCCGAGGACGTGGTTGAGATCGTCAAGGCGTCCGGCCTCCGCGGCCGGGGAGGGGCTGGCTTTCCGACCGGGCTCAAGTGGAGCTTCATGCCAAAGGCCAAGGCTAGTGCCAAAGCTAAGGCGAAGCCCCACTACCTGCTCTGTAACGCGGACGAGTCCGAGCCCGGGACGTTCAAGGACCGCGAGCTTCTCCGCTGGGTCCCGCATCAACTGATCGAGGGGTGCCTCATCGGTGCGCATGCGATGGGCGCCCAGCACGTGTACATCTACTGCCGGGGAGAGTTTTTCGAAGCGACTCAGGTGTTGGCGAAAGCGGTCGAGGACGGGTACGAGGGCGGCATTATTGGCGACGATGTCCTGGGTTCCGGGGAAAAAATCGACGTGACCGTCTTCGCGGGCGCGGGTGCATACATCTGCGGCGAAGAAACCGGCCTCATGAACTCTCTCGAAGGGCGTAGAGGGGAGCCACGCGTGAAGCCGCCATTCCCGGCCGCAGTGGGCGTGTTCGGGATGCCGACAACGATCAACAACGTCGAGACGCTCGCTGCGATCCCACACATCGTCGCGAACGGAGGTGAGTGGTACCGGCAGTGGGGCTCAGAGAAGAGTCCGGGGACCAAGCTGTTCTGTGTGAGCGGCCATGTGAAGCGTCCGGGTAACTACGAGCTTCCGCTCGGCTTCCCGCTCAAGGATCTCATTTACGACGTGTGCGGTGGCATGATCGAGGATCGGGCGCTAAAGGCCGTCATCCCGGGTGGCAGTTCCGTTCCGCTCTTGTCCGCCGAGGAAGCCATGGGCTGCGCGCTTTGCTATGAGGGCGTGGTCGAAGCCGGATCGATGCTGGGGTGTGCATCCGTGATCGTCATGGACGAGACCACAGACATCGTGCACCAGGTCATGCGCATGGCGTCGTTCTACTCGCACGAGTCGTGTGGCCAATGCACGCCGTGCCGTGAGGGAACCGCCTGGGTCACAACGATCCTCCAGCGCATCGAGAACGGACGCGGGACCGAAGACGACCTCGACACGCTCGTCGAAGTCACGGAGCAGATGACCGGCACAACCATCTGCGTCCTTTCGGATTCGGTGGCCGCTCCCGTGCAGTCCTCCATCGAGAAGTTCAGAGACGAATACCTAGCCTTGATCCGCCGGGGGGAACGGGTGGGGGCCGTCTAGCGCGATGGCCGCTAAGACTACCAAGGTCGACGGCCCGGACGGGGTGACGCTGACGATCGATGGGCAAGAGGTCACGGTGCCCCGGGGGACGACGCTGCTCCAGGCCGTGCAAGGCACCGGCACGGAGGTGCCGCACTACTGCTATCACCCGGGGCTTTCGTCCCCCGCCCAGTGCCGGCTTTGTTTGGTCGAGGTGGAGGGCGACCCCAAGCTGCTTCCGTCGTGCACGACCACTGTCGCCGAAGGACAGGTGGTGCACACCGAAAGTGAAAACGCCATGCGCATGCGGCGTGGCGTGCTGGAATTCTACCTACTGAACCACCCTCTCGACTGCCCCATCTGTGACCAGTGCGGGGAGTGCGATCTCCAGGACCACGTGTTCGCTGAGGGCAGGGAGCACGGCCGGGGGCGCGACGCCAAGCGTGTACTGGGGCGCGACGATTTCGGAGGAGACGTCCTCTTCTATGGGGATCGTTGTGTGATGTGCACCAGGTGCGTGCGCTTTATGGAGGAGGTTGAGGAAAAGCCGCTGCTCACGGTGGTCGAGAGGGGGAGTCGCGCGGTGATCGACACCTTCTTCGAGCAGGGGTTGGACCAGGCCGAATGGGCCGGGAACGTGGTGGATATCTGTCCGGTGGGCGCGCTCGTGTCGAAGGATTTCCTCTACAAGGCGCGAGCTTGGGATCTCGATCACACGCCCTCGATCTGCCCGAACTGCAGCCAGGGGTGCAACATCGAGCTGCACACCCGGGACAACCTGGTACACCGCATGAAGCCCCGAACCAACCCGGACGTGAACGGGCACTGGATCTGTGACTACGGACGCGGTCGCTACGAATGGCTCAACAGGGGCGACCGGCTCGAGGCGCCGGTCATGCACGCCGGGGGCCGCAAGACGGCGATGGGCTGGACGGCTGCACTTGAGGCGCTAACGGCGCGGATCGACGCGCTGGGCGAGAGTTCAGTGAAAGCGGTCGTGTCGCCCTTCTGGTCGAACGAGGATCTGGGGGCGGTGTCACGCTTGACCCAAGCTCTTGGTGGCGGCGCGGTCGTCTTTCGCTCTCCGCGGGCCGATGAAGAGGTCGAACTGCGAGGATACGAGGGGTTGGCACGGCGGAAGGCGCTCGCGCCCAATGAACAGGGTGCGGAATTGCTCGGATGTGAGAGGGTCGGTGACGACGCGGGGCGGGGGGGGCTGGACGACTTGGCGGAACACGACGGTGTGGTCCTGATTCTCGGGGACGCACTCGACGATCAGCCCGAGGGCTTTGCCCCCAACGCGGCGCTGTTGCTGTACTTGGGTGCATACACGTCTTCGGCTCTCGCCTCGGCCGAATTTCAGTTACCGGTCACCACGTTTGCGGAGCAAGAAGGCACTTTCACGAACCATGCGGGACGGGTGCAACGGTTCTGGCCGGCGCTGTCGGGGCCCGGAACGGCACGCCCCGCGTGGTTGGTGCTCGGGGCGCTTCTGGGGGCCCTCCAGAATGAAGAGGGGCCGAGCAGCGCGGAGCAGGCCTTCGGCCTGGTGGCCAACTCAGTAGAGTCCTACCGGGGACTGGATTACGAGACGATCGGCGCCCAGGGTGGGCCGTCCGGAGCACTCGTACCCGTGGCCGGGGACTGACGTGAACACTCCGATCTCTGGTCTGCCGCTCCTCCTGGCCTCATCACTCAAGATCGCCATCATGTTCGGCGTGGTGATGCTGACGGTGGCCTACACGACCCTTGCGGAGCGGCGAATTTCCGCGTTCATCCAGGACAGGCTCGGCCCCAATCGTGTCGGACCGTTCGGGCTGCTTCAGCCGATTGCGGATGGGCTCAAGAACCTGGTCAAGGAAGAAGCGCTTCCCGGAACGGCCTCGAAGTTCTACTTCATGCTCGGGCCGATGCTGGCGATGGTTCCCGCGCTCGTCACGTTCGCCGTGGTGCCCTTTGCCGCACCGCTCCCCACACCGTGGGGCGTTGTCGACATGATTATTGCCGACGTGCCGATCGGCCTCCTCTACATTCTCGCGCTCAGCTCACTGGGCGTGTACGGGATCGTGATTGGGGGCTGGGCGTCCAATAACAAGTATGCTTTTTTGGGGGCGCTGCGGGCTTCGGCCCAGATGGTCAGCTACGAGGTAGCCCTCGGCTTGAGCCTGATTGTGGTGATTATGATGGCCGGCAACGTCACACTGACTGAGATCATTTGGCAACAGCAGCAGTTGGGCCTTTGGTTTGCGCTCCCCCTGTCCCTCGGGTTCATCCTGTTCGTCGTGTCGGCCTTCGCCGAGACGAATCGGTTGCCCTTCGATATGCCTGAGGCGGAGTCGGAGCTCATCACTGGGTTCCACACCGAGTACTCGGCGATGAAGTTTTCCATGTTCTTCATCGCCGAATACGCGCACATGCTGACGGCGGCGGCGCTCATGGCCACGCTCTTTTTTGGCGGGTGGGATTTACCTGGTTCGTGGGACGATGCGTTCTGGCACCAGGGCGAATTGATCCGAGGCTTCGACGCAACCGGTGCCCCCCTCGCCGCCGCGCCGGCTCTGTGGAAAACGTTGCTGACCTTCGCCGGGTTCGCCGTTAAGACGGGGTTCTTCTTGGTCCTCTACATCTGGGTTCGATGGACACTTCCACGTTTTCGCTATGACCAGGTGATGACGTTGGGTTGGAAGATCATGCTGCCCACGGCCTTGGCGTACGTCATGGTTGTTTCTACGACGATACTCGTCTTGGATCAGGTCGGCGTTTCCAGATTTACTCATGGGCTGGTGCTTACCGTCATCAGCGGGATCTGTACGGTGGCGTTTGTTTTCTTCCTCGATCGTGGCCGAATCATTCGCGGTGCGGCGGCGGTAAAAAACAGGCCGGGGACGGTGGTACTGACATCCCCGCCATCCCAGGCGGTGATCGTAGGCGAAGGAGCTACGGAGTGATTATAAATAAGTTTAGGTCGATGATTTTAAATGACTACGGAGAAATACGATGGCGGTAATGACCAGGCTCATCCAAAGACCGGATCCGGGGCGGAATTCGTATTTGCGGGCCGCGTTCAAGGGAATGGCCATCACGCTCCGCCACATGCTGAGCCCAAAAACGGTGACGCAGCAGTATCCTGAAGAGCAAACCGAACTGAGCCCCCGGTGGCGAGGCACACACCGTATGGAGGTTCACGCGGACGGGCGGCCCAAGTGTGTTGCTTGCGGTCTGTGCCCCACGGTTTGCCCGGCCAACTGCATCCGTCTCGTCGGTGGGGAGGACGACCAGGGGAACCGATACCCGATCGTCTACGAGATCGACGAGTTCCGCTGCATTTTTTGCGGAATGTGTCAGGAGGTGTGTCCGGTCGAAGCGATTCACGTGGGGCGTGATTTCGAAAACGCCGAGTACACACGGGACCGCTTCGTTTACGACCTGGATCGGCTGATGGAGCAGGACCACCCGACCACTCTATTGTGGGACCCCTCCGACCCGGCCAGCGAGTAAGACGCGTGACGGAAGTCCTCTTTTTTATATTCGCTGCTGTCGCGGTTGGTGGTGCGGTGGGGGTGGTTATGAGCCGCAGCCCGGTAGCGAGCTTGTTGTTCACAGTGGCGACTTTGGCCAGCACGGCGGGGATCTACGTGCTGCTGGAAGCTCACTTCCTGGCGGCGGTCCAGATCATCGTGTATGCGGGCGCGGTCATGGTGCTTTTCCTGTTCGTGATCATGCTGCTCAATCTGGGACACGAGTACCGGCGCGACATTCGGGGCAACGTCGCGCTGATCATGGGATTCGCGGTGACGGGTGCCATCGGTGGTCTCCTGGCTCGCCAATTGGGAAGTGGTAGCGCAGGGCTCGAAACCAATCTCGGCGCAGGTGACGCGATCGATGCGGCTCTGCGGGAACACGGGGCAGTGGGGGCGATCGCGCAGCCGCTCTTTACGGACTACGTGGTTCCGTTCGAGCTGACCGGCATCCTGCTGCTGGTGGCCATTGTGGGCGCGCTCGTTTTGGCCAAGAACGCGTCCTGACCGTGCTGGCTGAATCTCTCGTCCTGGCTGGGGTGATCTTCGTGCTCGGGACTCTCGGTGTGATTGTGCGCCGAAACGTGATCATCATGTTTCTGTGCATCGAGCTCCAGCTGAATGCGGTAAACCTCACCTTCGTGGCGTTTTCGAGGTTTGTGGGCATTGAGGGCCAACTGTTCGTGTTCTTCGTCATGACGGTCGCGGCCGCCGAAGCCGCGGTTGGTTTGGCGATCATCATCTCGATATTCCGGCACTACGAGACGGTGAACGTGAACCACTTCAACCTCCTCAAGTGGTGAGCCCGTGACGCAGTTCGGTCTTTTTCTGATGCAGGCCGCGGGGCTTGAGGAGCCACAGGGCGCCTGGGAGCCTCTCCTTCCGGGGCTCATCATCCTCTTGCCGCTCTTGGGCTTCGCCATCAATGGGGCACTCGCCTTGTCGGCCGCTCGGAAGTCGGCGGATGCGGTTCGGGCCGGACGAGAGTTCGACTTCTTGGAAAACGGTCGCCCCGCCTCCCACAGCCTACCGACCTGGGTGGGCCCCGGGGTCATGCTTTTGGCGTTCCTGCTCACCTTGGTGAACTTCGTGGGGATGCTCGGCGCCGATCTGCACGAACCTGTGATCCGGAGCTATTGGACGTGGATCGCCACGGGTGACCTGAACGTAGCCGCCGCTATCCAACTCGATCAACTCTCGATGATCATGATGATGATCATCACCGGAGTGGGCTTCCTGATCCACGTGTTCAGCGTCGGATACATGCAGGATGATCCCGGTTACCCACGGTACTTCGCATACCTGAACCTGTTCGTCTTCTTCATGTTGGTGTTGGTCATGGGAGCCAGCTATCCGATCATGTTCATCGGCTGGGAGGGCGTCGGGCTCTGCTCGTACCTCCTCATTGGATTCTGGTTCAGCGACGAGGAAAAGGCTTCCGCCGGGAAGAAAGCCTTCATCGTGAACCGGATCGGCGACCTCGGCTTTCTGCTCGCGATTTTTCTGTTGTACCTGGTGTTCCAGCGAGTGGACTACGTAGGCGTCTTTGGGGATGCTGAGGCCGCATTCATCTACGGTGGCCCGGTGATCACAACCGTAACGCTGTTCTTCTTGTTGGCCGCCACGGGAAAGAGCGCCCAAATTCCGCTTTACATATGGCTGCCCGATGCCATGGCGGGTCCGACACCGGTGTCCGCCCTCATCCATGCAGCCACGATGGTGACCGCCGGTGTCTACTTGATCGCACGGTCCTCGGTGCTGTTCGCACTGGCCCCGCTCAGTAGCGCGGTGGTGGCAGGGATCGGTGTGCTCACCGCGCTTTTTGCCGCGACCATCGCGCTGAAGCAGCAGGACATCAAGAAGGTTCTGGCGTATTCCACGGTCTCTCAGTTGGGCTACATGTTCTTGGGTGTCGGCGTGGGGGCGTACACGGCAGGCGTCTTCCATCTCATGACGCACGCGTTCTTCAAGGCTCTCCTGTTTCTTGGGGCCGGGGCCGTCATCCACTCGATGCATCACGCGCTGCATCATACGCACAAGGATTGGGACGCCCAGGACATGCGGAATATGGGTGGCCTCAAGGCGTACATGCCGATCACGTGGGTCACCATGTGGCTCGCTACGCTGGCGATCGCAGGGATCTGGCCTTTCGCGGGCTTCTTCTCGAAGGACGAAATCATCTGGATGACGGGTGCCATGGCGGGCGCGGAGAACGCACCGTATCAGGGCCTCTATACGGTGTATTGGATCCTGGCCCTGGCCGCGGCCATGATGACGGCGTTCTACATGGCGCGACTGATGGCCATGACCTTCCACGGCGAGAACAGGACCGGATCGACGGAGGCCGAGCACCTCAAGGAAGCTCCGAAAACCATGTGGATTCCTCTCGCGATCCTGGCCGCGTTGTCCGTCTTCGGCGGATGGATCAACGTCACGACGGATTTGAGAGAATCCATCTTGGGCGGATTCGGCCTCCTTCCGATGAGCGAGTGGCTTCACGCCTGGCTCGAGCCCGTCACCGAGGCCGCCCACCAGATTCAGGAGGCCAACCTCGGCGAGCTCGCGCACGCAGCACCCCTCGGGGGTGGAGAAGTGGCGTGGGGGCTCATCTCCACCGTCGTGGCTCTGGGTGTGGTTTTGGTGACGATGCGGCGCCTCGGCGCCAGAAAAGTGCAGGTGGCGGTGGAGGATGCTGAGCCGAAGGGGTTCTCCCGCATCCTCTTCAACAGGTGGTACGTGGACGAGTTCTATCACCGGTGGGTGGTCGATCCCATCCTGACCACCTCCCGGGTCCTGTGGCGGATCGTGGATGCCAAGATCATCGACGGGGCGGTCAATTTGGTGGGTAACACAGCCCGGGCGGTCGGATGGGTGGGAAGCTTGCTCCAGACGGGTCAGACGAACACCTACGCCTTCTTCTTCACCGTGGGTGTCTTGGTCATTCTCGCGATGATCGGGCTTCAAGGATGATCGGTAGATGTTGAACGCACTCGGCTACGAGAACTGGGCATTACATGCCCTGATTTGGCTTCCTGTCCTCGGCATGGCGCACGTTCTCTGGGCCGCCGAGGACCGGGCCAAGTGGCTGGCCCTGCGTTGGAGCTTCGTCGTTTTTGTCCTGAGCGTAGGACTTTGGTGGGCTTACGATCCCGCGCTCGGCGGTGGGTATCAGCTCGCGAGCAGCCGGCCTTGGATCGCTGCTTGGGGTGTGAATTACGCACTCGGTCTCGACGGAATCAGCCTGTTCATGGTCATGCTGACCACCTTCACAACCCCGCTCGCCGTCCTCGGGTCGTTCAATTACATCAAGAAGCGGGAAAAGCCCTTCTACGCGCTCATGCTTCTTCTCGAGGCCGGGGTCGTGGGAGTGTTCACGGCGGCGGATCTGTTCCTCTTCTACGTGTTCTTTGAGCTCACGCTCGTTCCTATGTACTTCATCATCGGAATCTGGGGAGGAGAGCGGAGGGTCTACGCCGCGATCAAGTTCTTCCTCTACACGGCGTTTGGCTCCCTCCTGATGCTTGTGGGAATCCTATACATCTACGCCCGGGGCAAGGCGCTGCTGGGCGTGACGTCCTTCGCCTTCGTGGACCTTCTCCAGATTCCCCTGACACCTGGGGAGCAGATGTGGTTATTCGGTGCCTTCGCGCTGGCGTTTGCCATCAAGGTTCCCGTTTTTCCGTTCCACACCTGGCTTCCCGACGCCCACGTAGAAGCACCGACCCCCGGGTCGGTCGTGCTGGCGGCGGTCCTGCTCAAGATGGGCACGTACGGGTTCGTGCGCTTCCTGTTGCCGTTCTTTCCTGTTGCGGCTCAACACCCCAACGTCGTGATGCTCATGCTGGTGCTGGGCGTCGTGGGCATCATCTACGCTTCATGGGTGGCGGCCGTTCAGCCGGACGCGAAAAAACTGGTGGCGTACACGTCCGTGGCCCACATGGGGTTCGTGGTCGTCGGCATCTTCGCGCTCAACGTGAATGGACTCCAGGGGGGACTCCTGGTCATGATCTCCCACGGGATCTCCACCGGGGCGCTCTTTCTTCTACTCGGGATGCTGTATGAGCGTCGTCATACGCGCTTGATCGACGAATTCGGTGGTATCGGGCGAGTGGCACCGTGGCTGGCCACCGCGTTCGTAATCACCGCCTTGTCGTCCATCGGGTTGCCGGGCACGAGCGGGTTCGTCGGGGAGTTCCTCGCGCTCCTCGGCGTGTTCGAGGACCATCCCGGCATCGGCATTTTCGCGGCGAGCGGAGTCATTTTTGCCGCGTACTACATGTTGCCGATGGTGCAGAGCGTCTTCTTCAACGCGTTGGAAAAACCGGAGAACCAGGCCGTCCAAGATCTGTCCCGCCGCGAGGTGGCCATCTTGGCGCCCATGATCGCTCTCATGATCGTGATCGGCGTGCATCCGACGCCGCTGCTGCGGAAGATGGAGCCCAGCGTCCAGATGGTGCTCGAGCGCGTGTACGCCGCCGCCCCGCCGAGCGCGGCTGGCATCGAGTCCGGTCGCGATGTATCCGGTTCCGAGACGGCGGAGTAGGCGGACATGGAACTCGATTTCAGTCATCAGGCGCATTTCATCGTAGCGCTCGCACCTGAGATCATCCTTGTGGTGTGGGGGATCGTAATTCTCATGGTCGGCGTGAGTCCCCGTCGCTCCGACGGTCCCGGGGAGTTGCTCGACCTGGGGTGGCTTTCCCTGCTGGGGATCTTCGCAGCCACGTTTGCGAACGGTTGGCTCTACGGAGTCACCGAGGTGGGCACGCATTCGATGATCGCGCTGGACGGCTTCGCTCTGTTCTCGAACTGGATCATCCTAGGAGGCGCCGGACTCAGCATCCTGATCAGTCAAAGCTACGTCGAGAAACAGGGCCTTCAGGCGGCGGAATTCTACGCGTTGCTGATCTATTCGACTGTGGGATTGATGGTCATGGCCGCCGCGCGCGACCTCATCGTCATCTTCCTCGGATTGGAGATCATGTCGTTAGCCGTGTACGTACTGGCCGCGATCGACCGGAGGAATCGCACGTCTGCGGAGGCCGGCCTCAAGTACTTCTTGTTGGGCGCGTTCTCCACGGGGTTCTTTCTCTACGGGATCGCCCTCGTATACGGCGCGACGGGCAGTACGCACATCTCGGCCATCGCCCAATCCATCGCCAGCGGAGCCGCGCACGGTGCACTGCTCGTGTTCGGCATCGCGCTTCTCACGGTCGGATTCTCTTTCAAGGTCTCCGCAGTTCCATTCCATATGTGGACGCCGGATGTCTATGAGGGGGCCCCCACCCCGGTTACGGCCTTCATGTCCGTAGCCGTCAAGGCGGGCGCGTTCTTGGCCTTCCTCCGTGTCTTTTCGGTGGCCTTCGCGGACGCCTATGGGAGCTGGTGGGTGATTCTGTGGTGGCTCACCGTAGTCACGATGGTGGTCGCCAATCTCATTGCCACGGTTCAGGTGAGCGTCAAGCGGATGCTCGCCTACTCCGGAATCGCGCACGCGGGTTACCTCATGGTGGCGATCGTCGCTGCGAATGAATCGGCTGCTGCTGGACTCCTCTTCTACCTGCTGATCTACACGCTGATGAATATCGGTGCGTTCGGGGTCGTCATTCTGGTGTCGGGCCAGGGAGAAGACCGTCTTGAGATCCAGGAATACGCCGGACTCGGTTGGAGGCACCCGTTGCTGGGGCTCGGCTTCACAGTGTTCCTGCTTTCGCTCGCCGGCTTTCCTGGAACGGGAGGCTTCATCGGAAAGGTATTTCTCCTTCAAGGCGCGATGGAGGCCGACCTCGTGTACCTCTCGGTGATCCTGGTGCTGACGACCGTGATCTCCTACTGGTATTACTTGCGCGTGGCGTGGTACATGTGGATGAGGGATCCGACTTGCGGTGCCACCGCAAGCCCGATCCGGGTACCGGTCGCCATGCGGCTGGCCTTGATCGCCGGAGTGATCCTGATCCTGTATCTCGGCGTTTTCCCGGGAGCCACCATGGAATTGGCGCGATCAAGCGTTACTGGGCTTTCGGCCGTGGGCCCAGACCTGATCGGCCTGGCTCCCTGACTCCAAGAGCGTTCTAGCCACACGGACACGCACTTCAACCAACGACGGCTCGATGTCGACGCCTGAACATATTTTCCGCCAATACGATATTCGCGGTCTTGTCGCCGATGAGTTGACCCCTGAGGTCGCCGAGGGCGTGGGGCGGGCTTACGCGACTTTGGCGTCCGGACATCTCGGCCGGCCTCCTCGTATTGCAGTCGGGCAGGACAACCGTCCCTCGTCTCCGGCACTGGCTGAGAGCTTGATCCGAGGGCTCAACGGCGCCGGGGCCGACGCCGTTGATATCGGGACCGTCCCCACGCCCGCGCTCTACTGGGCCGAGAAGACCCTGCCCACGGACGGTGCCATTCAGATCACGGGCTCCCACAACCCGCCCGAATGGAACGGCATCAAGATGACGCTTGAGGGGAGGTCGGTGTATGGCGACCAGATTCAGGCGCTCAAGAACGCCATTCTCCAGAGGGAATTCGGAGAGGGCGCGGGAGACTCCGAACGCGTCGATGTCCTGGATCGGTACGTGGCGGACGTGGCCGGACGTTTCGATCTCGCGCGGCCGGTGAAGGTCGTGTTGGATTGTGGAAACGGTGTCGGATCCCTGGTGGGTGTCGAGTTACTCGAGGCGCTCGGTGTCGAAGTCGTTCCCCTGTATTGCGAGTCGGATGGGACGTTTCCAAATCACCATCCGGATCCCACGGTAGACGAGTACCTCGTGGACTTGATCGACACGGTACGCCGCGAGGGGGCTGAGTTGGGCATCGGGTTCGATGGAGACGCAGACCGTATCGGGGTCGTTGACGAGCACGGCCAGATCGTTCGCGGAGACCTCCTGCTGTTATTGTTCGGGCTCGATGTGCTTCGCACAAGGGGGCCGGGGCAACGTCTCGTTTTCGATGTAAAATGCTCCCAGGTCGTCTCAGACGAGTTTACGAGGGCCGGTGGGGAGGCGATCATGTGGAAGACCGGGCACTCCCTTATCAAGGAAAAAATGAGAGAAACGGACGCGGCCCTCGCGGGCGAGCTTTCCGGACATATCTTTGTGGCCGACAACTACTTCGGGTTCGACGATGCGCCGTATGCGGCCTGCCGGCTCGTGGACCTGATCGTACGGTCCGGGCGTACTCTTTCGGATATGGTCTCCGATTTCCCGGTGTACGTGTCCACGCCGGAGTTGCGCATCGAAGTGACCGAGGAGACCAAGTTTGCGATCGTCGAGGCAGCACAAGAACACTTCAGGGAGACTCGAGACGTGATCGACGTCGACGGTGCACGAATTCGGTTCGAGGGTGGATGGGGTCTCCTTCGGGCGTCCAATACTCAGCCGATCATCGTGACACGCTACGAGGCTGAAACTGAGAAACAACTGAGTGCGATTCGCGGTGAGATCGAATCCTGGCTTCTGACGAAGGGAGTGGCCGTCTAACGTGAAAATCCGAGAACTGAGAGGCAGACGTCTCGTCCTCGTTTTGGGGATCGTGTTTCTGACGACCCTTTTGGTAGCCCGAATTGTCGCGAGCACCTATATCGAAATTCTTTGGTTCGACTCTCTGGGATACACGTCGGTATTCTGGACTCGGGTCTTTTGGGAGTGGGGCGTGCGCCTGCTTGGAGCGCTAGTGGTGGGCCTGCTGTTCTTCTTCAACCTGCGGTTCATCGCTCGCTCGCTGGGTGGAATCCGGATCAAGCGTCGGTTGGGCGACCTCGTGATCTCCGAGCAGCTCTCCGAGACCGTGGTGGTTTGGAGCGTCGCCGTGCTTTCGGCATTGGTCGGAGCATGGTTTGGGGCCTCGATCCCGCCATCCATGGGTCTGGGTGTTCTGTATCTCCTCAACGCACCGGAATGGGGCGTAACGGATCCTTTCCTGGGACGGGATTTGACGTTCTTCGTCATCCTTCTGCCCCTTCTTAGACAGCTGGTGGTCTTCGGTCTCGTCGTTGCCTTCCTCATCTTTACGGCTGCTGCGGGAGGCTACGCGGCCACAGGGGCGCTCCAATGGGGACCGGGACGATTTGTCATCGAGAACCGACCCCGGGGCCACCTGGGGGTGATCATCGCTGCTTTTTGCGGCTTGCTGGGCGCGCAGTTCTGGCTGGCCCGTTACGTTCTTTTGCTCAACGGGACCTCCAGCGTACAGGCCATTTTCGGATTTGCCGACGCCGAGGCGCGCATGCCCGCGTACGGCATCCTCGCCTTGCTCGCGTTTGCGGTGTCCGCAGCTGCGCTGTGGAGCGGATTCAAGAATCGCCCACTGCCTTTCATCGTAGCATCTGGAGTTCTTCTGGTGGGTGGGCTGGCCGTTGGACAGGCCTATCCGTCGTTCATCCAGAGGTTTCGAGTAGAGCCGAATGAACTGGAACGGGAATCGCCCTTCATCCTGGAGAACATGCGCTTCACGCGGATGGGCTTCGACCTGACGGACCTAGAGCGGCGTGAATTCGACTACGAGCAGTCGTCGAGAGTGGACTGGCAGGCTGCAGCCTCCCAGTTCGAGGGACTCCCGGTCTGGAGTGCACCGGCACTTCTGACGACATACAGAGAATTGGAAGCTCGCTTCCCGTATTACGATTTTTCAGACGTCACCGTGGACCGCTATCAGGGACGAGATGGGATGGTCCCGGTGGCGCTGGCCGTACGGGAAGTGCTCCCGAGAGGAATCCAGGATCCGAATTGGCAGAACCTGCATCTGCGGGACGACTACATCCGGGGAATGGGTGTGGTCGTCAGCGCGGCGACGTCCCGTACCCCGGAGGGGCGTCCCACGATGCTCGTGTCTGGGATTCCCCCGGAGTTTGAGGCGAGCGGCGCAGCACCGGAAGACCTCAGGCTGGCGCGTCCGAATGTCTACGTGGGAGCACGCCGCCAGAACTATGCAATTATCAATCCTGGAGACGCCACGGGCCAGGAAGGGGAGTCGCGACAACCCGGGATCGACTTTCCGTCGGGAATACAACTGAACTCGCCCCTGAGGACCCTCGCGCTCGCTTGGCGCTTCAGGGATGCGAATTTGCTCTTCGCCGCTGAGGTGAACCAGGACAGCCGGTTCATTTTCCGCAGGGATGTTTTGGAGCGAGTGGGACGAATTTCCGGACATCTTCTCAGATTCCCCGAGGCCCCCTATCCCGTGGTTCACGAGGGGCAGATTGTCTGGATGCTGGAAGGCTTCACGGCGACGACTTCGTTTCCTCTGTCGACCCGGCACGACTTGGAGGCAGGGAGGCCCGTCCGGTACGCCCGAAATAGCGTAAAGGTCACGGTCGACGCGGTCACGGGTGAGGTGATCTTCTACGTCGTCGATGACGAGGATCCGCTGCTGGAGGCGTATGCCCGGGGCTTTCCGACGCTGTTTCGACCTCTGAGCGACATGCCTGCGGATTTGCGCGACCACATTCGTTACCCGCGGACCATGCTGAGCCTCCAAGCTCGGGTCCTCTTTCAATACCACCAGGAGACGGCTCGACTCTTCCATGGCCAGCAAGACGTCTGGACTCTGCCGCAGGAATTGGCTCAGGGTACGACCCCCGTGCCCTATCAGCCGGAGTATGGGCTGTATCGGCTTCCGGGAGAGGAGAAGAAAGATTTTTTGCTTACCTCCGTGTTCGTGCCACGCGGACGACAGAATTTGACCGCCATCTTGGCCGCCTCGAGCGATCGCGACCGGTACGGTGAGCTAGTTCTGTTCAACGTGCCCGTCGAAGATCAGGTGCCTGGCCCCCGTCAGGTTGAGGCGCTGATCGAGCAGGATCCGCTGATCTCGCAACAGTTCTCTTTGTGGAGGACCGGCGGAAGCCAAGTGTGGACCGGTCATTTGCACCTGGTACCGGTCGGCCGAGCGCTTCTCTACATGGAGCCCGTGTTTCTGGCCGCCGAAGAGGATGCGATTCCTGAACTGAGGCGCTTCGTCGTGAGCGACGGTTACCGCGTCGCGATGGAGGAAACGCTCCCGGAGGCAATCCAGGCGTTGGCTCTGATCGCCGATGGGGCAGCCCCCCAGTTCACCTCCGCCGCAGACATGGTGGACGTTCCCGCCTTCGACACCGACCGGTGGCCGGCCGAAGCTTTGGCTCTGCTCGAGGTCGCGGATGCTGCTCTGAGAACCGGAAATTTTCAAGGATTCGGTGAGGCGCTCGCCGAACTCCGTGCCCTGCTCGAGCAACTTTCCACGGGTGCGGCCATTCCTTAGCATCCCTCTTTTGGCATCCAATCCTATCTAGCCCTATCTAGGTTCGCATGAATATCCACGAGTATCAGGCCAAAGAAATCCTCCGCGCCAACGGAATCCCGGTGCCCCCTGGAGAGGTTGCCACCACGCCCGAAGAGGCTGTGGCCCTCGCGGAGCAGTATGGAGGGACCGTGGTCGTGAAAGCGCAGGTCCACTCTGGTGGACGGGGCAAGGCGGGTGGAGTGAAGCTGGCCACGACGACGGCCGAAGTCCGTGAGCATGCCGCGAAGATTCTGGGCATGACCATCTCGGGTCTCACGGTCGAGAAGATTCTCATCACCCCGGCAGAGGACATCGATACGGAGGCCTACGTGGGCATCCTCATGGACCGGGGATGCCAGGCCGCCACGTTCATCGTGTCTGCCGAGGGAGGGATCGACATCGAGCAAGTCGCACACACCGATCCGGATGCCATCCGGAAGCTCACAGTCGACCCCTGCTATGGTCTGATGGGCCATCAGCCATACTGGCTAGCGAACTCGCTCTATTGCGAACCGAGCTTGGTGAAGCAGGCGGCCAAGATCATTCACCAGCTCTACGATGCATTCACGTCGAGTGGGGCGTCGATGATCGAGATCAATCCTCTCATTACCACGAGCTCAGGCGAGGTCAAGGCGATCGACGCCAAGATGAGCATCGATGACAGTGAACTCTTCAGGCATCCGGAGCTGGTCGAATACAGGGATCTCTCGGCGGAACAGCCTGCCGAGACCAAGGCCCGGGGAGCAGCCCTTAGCTACGTCAAGCTGGACGGGAACGTGGGCTGCTGCGTCAACGGAGCTGGGTTGGCCATGGCCACCATGGACCTCGTGAAGTATTACGGCGGGGAGCCTGCAAATTTTCTCGATATTGGAGGTTCCTCTAATCCTGAGAAGGTTGTGTCCGCGCTGGAGATCATCACGTCGGATTCGAATGTGAAAGTGATTCTGTTCAACATTTTTGGGGGAATCACCCGCGGTGACGATGTGGCGCGGGGCATCGTCGAAGCGACGAAGCGCATCGACATCCACGTCCCGATCGTGATTCGCCTTACAGGGACGAATGAGAAGGAAGGGTTGGACATTCTCGGGGAAGCTGGATTGTCAGCGTTTTCGTCGATGGATGAAGTGGTGGAGCGAGCCGTTGAGATTGTGAATGCCGGATAAGTGTGAATGCCGGACAATGGAGTCAATACGATAGATGGCGATTCTAGTCGACGAAAATACTAAGCTGGTCGTCCAAGGAATTACGGGACGCGATGGATCCTTCCACACGCTTCAGATGATGGAATACGGGACCGCAGTCGTCGCGGGTGTCACGCCGGGGAAGGGCGGGCAGACGTTCGAGGGCCCCGAGGGCGCGAGCGTGCCGATCTTCAATTCCATGGATGAGGCGGTATCCGAGACGGGGGCCAACGCGTCGGCGGTGTACGTGCCACCTGCTTTTGCTGCGAGTGCGGTCGAGGAAGCTGCGGACGCGGGAATCTCATTGGTCGTGGCCATCACCGAAGGGGTCCCTGTGCAGGATATGGCTCGGGCGCATGCCTTCGCTCGAGACCACGGTGCCCGGGTCCTGGGGCCGAACTGTCCTGGCGTCATCTCTCCAGGTAAGGCGAAAGTGGGGATCATTCCAGGGAACATTGTTACGCCGGGACCCGTGGGCGTGATTTCGCGTTCGGGGACGCTCACGTATGAGGCAGTGATCCACTTGACGAACGCAGGGATTGGGCAGACGACTTGTTTGGGCATTGGCGGTGATCCGCTCATCGGAACTAACTTCGTCGACGCGCTCGAAGTGTTTGCCGGCGACGCCGAAACCGAGGCGATCGTAATGATCGGTGAAATCGGGGGTACCGATGAACAGGAAGCCGCCCAATGGGTGAGCGAGCACCTGGAGATACCGGTCGTCGGATTCATTGCCGGCCAGACCGCCCCTCCGGGTCGCCGAATGGGTCACGCCGGTGCCATTATCAGTGGCTCCTCGGGGACTGCGGAGGAAAAAATGAAGGCCTTTGAGGAGAACGGTATTACGGTGGCCAAGCGCCCCGCTGATATCGTCGACCTGATCCAAGGTGCGCTTTTTGGGTAACGCGTCCGGTTCCTCATCGGAGGACGCATGAAAATCGTTGAAATGCTCCGGCGCGGTGCGATTCTCGTTCCTCTCGATGAGCCGGATCTCCAATGGGCGCTGACGAGTGGGCTCCGAGCCATACCGGGGGTTTCGGACGAGGTGGCTAAGCAGCTCGGGTCCAATCTCCTCGCTGGTGTATCTGGGGAAATTCATCATGTCCACCAACGTGTCGTCGTGGCGCTCGTGGAGTCCGATGCCGTCCAGGATATCTGTGCTGTCGTTGGCGTGTCACCGACCGGATTTGCGGGAGAGGGGACAAAAACGAGCGCCGACGATCCCGGACCCGAAGCCAGGTCTGAGATGGTCTTGATACTGGTGACCCCCCGGCGTCTTAATGCTCTGAGGGATCGAACGCTCCCGTCCCTGAAGCGGTTCTTCCGTGAAGAAGACAAGGTGGCACCGCTCTTGAACGCCCGATCCGCTACCGGTGTCTCGAGGATGTCGGTGTTCATGGATCTCGATACCCATCGGAGTCTTCTTGTGGAGGACGTGGTTGAACCCGTCAAGTATCGGGTATATCCGGATACGCCATACTCGGAGGTGGCCGATCTCATGGTCAGGAGGGAGCTGCAGGCGGTTCCCGTGGTTGGGGAGAACTACGAGTTCCTGGGCGTCATCACGACCGGGGACGTGGTGGAGAGACTCGTCTCACAGGCACAGGCCGAGAGCGTCGGTGGGAGTTCTGCGGTCGCCCGCACGGAGTTGACGGCGAGGGAAATCATGACTCGCACCGTAATGTGCATTTCGGAGGAGCAGAGCCTCATTGAGGCGGCGTCGATTATGGTGAATCGGGGTGTCGAACAGCTCCCGGTGATCCGAGAGGGAGAAATGGTCGGCCTACTCACTCGGAGGGAAGTGCTTCGGTGGCTCTTCCCCGATACATCCAGGCAAGAAGGATAGACGTAGATGAGTCATACGCTCGGAATCATCAAGCCGGATGGGGTGCAGTCTGGTAAAGCGGGGAATATTATAGCCCATCTCGAGGCCTCCGGCTTTACGGTCAGGGCGTTGCAAATGATTTGGATGAACACGGTCCAGGCGGGCGCGTTTTACGCCGTCCACAAGGAGCGCCCATTCTTCGACTCGTTGGTGAGCTTCATGACGTCGGGTGCTGTGATCCCCATGGTCTTGGAAGCCGAAAATGCTGTCCTAAGGCTTCGGACTGTGATCGGGGCGACCGATCCCGCCGAGGCCAATGATGGTACGATTCGCAAGCTCTATGCGGAGTCGAAAGAGCGCAACGCGATACATGCCTCCGACTCGGACGAAAACGCTGCGTCCGAGATCGCTTTCTTCTTTTCCCAGCATCAACGGCTCGGCCTTTAGGGGGGCTAGCGGGGGTGACCTTCTGGTACCTTTGCCGGGCTTACCGGCGCGTTGACTCCCCCTGGGCCTTGGGATAGTTTTTTCGACTATGCTCAAAGTCGATTTGGGTGACTTGGAGCGACGACAGACGCTGCGAGTCGAGGGGCGGATTGAGGCGGACGACCACTTCTTCGAGGGGTTTGAGTTCGCGTTCCAAGAGCCCCTCAACGTCGTTTTGAACGCCGCATGGGCGGGGTCAGGTGAGTTGGTGGTGCGCGGTGGCTTGGTGGGTGCAGTGTTTCAGGATTGCCGCCGGTGCCTCGATCGTGTCGAGCAGCGAATCGATGTCGATATCTTGCTTCTTTTCGCTCCGTCGGATCTGTTGGAGGGGGACGATGGCGAAACGTACCGCCTCGAGTTGGGGGTACGGGAGATTGATCTTGGACCGTACGTTCGTGAGGAAGTGGCCCTCGCGATACCCTCGTTTGCTGAATGCCGGGTCGGCTGTCGCGGTCTATGCGCTGGATGTGGTGAGAATCTGAACGAGTCCGAATGCAACTGTTCGTCGGGAGGTACGGACCCACGCTGGGACGCCCTTCGAGCACTCGAGAACAAGTGAGTTAGATCGATGGCTGTACCAAAGAAGAGAACTTCGAAACAACGCAAGCGTAAGCGTCGCACTCATTACAAAGCTGAGCCCGTGGTCACGAATACCTGCTCTCGGTGTGGTGATCCGAAGATCCCCCATCGGGTGTGCCCAAGCTGTGGGCACTACGGTGGAGAGCAGGT
>Ga0315336_1000596_pt1 | contig 93640 bp, 80 predicted proteins | sample ASW5metaG_FD_204512 | JGI IMG/M metagenome (GOLD analysis project Ga0315336, IMG submission 204512) | Ammonia-oxidizing marine archaeal communities from Monterey Bay, California, United States - ASW #5 | ecosystem: Environmental > Aquatic > Marine > Intertidal zone | place: USA: California...
ACCGCCGCTCGCTGGCCCTTCAACGTCGCCCCCAACGCCCGCAGTGGCTCAACAACGCCGATGACATCCGTGTTCGCGCCGGACAAGCCCCCGTCTGCATCCACGACCAGCGTGTTGGCGGCGCCCGCGGCCGACGCCGCTTCGTCAATGTTGCCACCGGCATCACGCACCAGTTGCAGGCAGTTCGCCTTGTGCGGCATGGTCACCGACCCCCCCCTGAACCGAACGTGTGGATGGCCGACGAGTTCAAGGATGTCCGCCTTGAACCGCTCCCAGCCTTCTCGTACGGGCAGGGGTAGATACACCGCGTCGCGCTCGCTCTGCTGGAAGGCGGCGTTATGACGTTCGAATCCCGGCGACGCCCCCAGCGGAAAGCCGATCAGGCCATACACCTTCGTCGCCGCTGTGATGGATCGGAAGCGGTACCGATCCTCCAAGTCGCTCAACGTGGGTTGCCCCGGTGCGCTGGTTGCATCTGCATCCAGCGCGGCAAAGGTCAGCAAGCCGCCCCAAGCCCCGGCAAGCACGCGTGACACCAGGCCCATCTGTCCCATAGCCAAGGCGATCATGGGCTTTGGTCGAGCCGCCAGCAGGTCGGCACACTCCAGCGCTTCTCGTAGAGCCGCCGCGTGAAACGCAATCTTGATCACGTCGCAATCGTCATCCGCCCCCATGTCAGCGACGGTCCGCAGCAGGTCGGGCGGCCGCTGCGTGAAATCGTGTGCCGAGCAGATCAGGCGCGTGCCCTTCGCCCGCAGTGCATTGACCGCCGTCCGCAGGTCGGCATGGCCCTTGAGGCGGACGTATTCAAGGTCGACATACGTCGGCACGTGATCTTGTTGTGCCAGCACCTCCAACATGGCGATGCGTTCGGACTCGGGTCCGTCAAAGCCGCCACCCTCCGCTTCGATTCGGCACGTCACGATGCTCGGTAGCACGCTCTCCTGCACGAGCCGGCAGATCGCGGTGCGGCCTTCGTCATCGCCCACCAGCGTGTCCACCCGCCATTCGACGAGGTCAGCGCCGTGTACCTTGGCCTGCGCAGCCCCCGCCAGCGCTTCGTCAGCCTGGTCGCCGTCTTCGAGCATCACGGGTGTCGCGAGCATCGCCATATCGGAACCGTACCCTACGTGCTGGTACTGTTTCGACCCGTGGACGACGCCACACTGCTGCTGGATCAGGCTCTTAAAATGCTGCACTCCTGGACGACGGGTGTGCTTCGTTTCGATGAGAACGTGCGGCCGGTGCGGTACGTGATCGCCCCCGATGGTCGGCTGGTCATGCCAGCCATGGTGGCCATGCTGTCCACACTGGATACGGCCCTCCACATTCCTGACGAAGACCCGGATGGGCTCCAGGTGCTTGTGGAGTTGCATGAACTGGATCCGGACGGCCCTGAGGGCAACCTGACCGACCGTTGGCGCATCTACCACGGCGAACCCGAAGATCTGCAATGGGCGGTGCTGGACATCGACTTCGCCCGATTCCGGGAGGCCTCGATCGACGGCGAAGCGTTGGTCGTGGCGAACACCCTGGCCGGGGCGGAGCCGAAACTCTGTGCCTTGGTCAACGGCCACCATGCCGAGGCCCTTCGCACGCTTGTCATGGAGAACTTGCAGATCACCGCTTCGCAACCGCTGCTCGTGGGCATCGATCCGGCCGGGCTCGACGTGCGGGTGGATCATGGTGTGGTTCGACTCGACAGTGTGCTTGGAAACGACGCGCAGGCAGCCAGTGGTGCGCTGCTTGGCGCGCTCGGCGTGGTCTGAATGACGCTTCCCCAACAGGGTGCAAATAAAAGCAAATAAATACCCTCTCTCTTAGAGAGGGTCCCCGCCTAGTCGTCCGGAAAGCTCGATCTGCGTCCTTTGATTGCGGCGCCGACCGCTATTAGTAGGGGGCCATGTTTTTCTTGACCTGTGCACTTCACCAGACGTTCCGGTGGGCTGTTGTGGTCATGCATGCCCCCTTCCCCACACGTCGGGCAGACCGCCCGACAGGAGCCCTCAATGAAGGCAACACCGAACGAACTTGTGATGATCTTGGACTTCTCCAGCTCGATGCAGCGACTGCGACAGACAGTGATCGACAGCCACAACACCTTCCTCGCAGACCAGCAGGCCACCGGTGACGACCTGCGGTTCAGCCGCGTCTGGTTCAACGAACGCGTCTGGACTGAAGCCGACAACGGCATGCCCATCGGCCAGGCCAAGCCGCTTGATCTGGATACCTACGACCCAGTCGGCAGTACTGCCCTGCTCGACGCTCTCGGCCTCACCATCCAAGCCCGTGAAAACGAGCGCAACGTCATCGTCGTGGTCATCACCGACGGCATGGAAAACTCGAGCCAGCGCTTCGACCGGATGCCGCTGGCCGAGATGATCGAGCACTGCGAATCGAAGCTGGGCTGGACCTTCATCTTCCTTGCCGCCGGGCTGGATGTCATGCGTCAGTCCAGAGGCTTTGGCATCAAGTCCAAGTCCGCCTTCAACATGGGCACCAGCCGACGTGCCCACAAGGAAGGCATGGATCTGCTGTCGATAAAGATGGGCAGGTTCCGCAAGGGCGGCCACAAGCAGGATCTGGAGTTCACCGAGGACGAGCGTCGTCAGGCCGACGAGCGTCAATGGATGGACGACTGAAGCTGAGCCCACAGTCGCCGGCTGGGACTCAATAGTCCCAGTCGGTGGCTGGCTCGGGCAGCGTCCACTGTGCGCTCAGCGTGTCGAGCAACGCGTCAGACCCACTGAGGTCATCCGTGATCGCAAGCGACTGGGCCGATCGCACACCGATCCACATCCGCGTGAAGGCATTGATCGACGCTTCAAGCGTCGGCAGTGCTTCATCACGACCCGCCTCAGCGCCACAGCGTTCACCCAGAGACACGATCCAATCGCCCGCACACCCTTTCCAAGGTGCGTCCCCGGGCAGATGCCCTTCAATGGGATCACGCAACCGGAGATTGAACTTCGCATCCGCACGGGGCAACGACAACGCCGCCATGCAGGCCTGGACATCGCAGATGCGGTGCTGCCAGTAGGCGATTGATGTTGGCTTGCCGTAGTTCGGGCCACCCTTGGTCCGCCGCAGCCATGCAAAGGGACGGTCGATGAGGTCCTGCAACTGCAGTCCAGCTGGATCGGCGATTCGCACGCCCGAGACTTGATCGGCAAACGACTTCACGATCCCCAGCAGTTCAAACAGCTGTGCGGGTGTACGCCACGCCATCCACTGCACACTCCACGGGCCGTCTTCGGCTTTACCGTCCTGGGACACCCACATGCAGTGTGTCAGGACACCATCCGTGTCGCGGAACCCCAGACCAGCCCCTGCGTGTTCGCAACAGCCCAGTTCGGTGACGCCTGCATGGGATAGGTCCACGCACCCATGACTATGACGGCGCGCCAATCTGCATGCATGTATCTCGGCCGCGTCGTCCACCGTCAGCCGCACGGGGCTACGCTCCAATCGCGGCACCTTCAAGCTCGACGGCTCCACCGTGATCCGGTGGACATAGGGACCAATGCCGAACCCAAGCCGCTCGTAGAAGCCCTGATCGAATATGCCCAGCGACGCGACGACCGCGCCGTCGGCCACACCGGCGGCCACCTGCAAGGCCGTGAGCCGCGTCGCATGACCGCCTTGACGCCCAGCAATGCCCGCATAGACACCGGCGATCACACACAACGGCACACTTGTTTGCTGCACCCGTAATACGCCCTCGGCACGACTGGCTCCGACCTCCATTTCACCATGCAGATCCTCGACAATCGTGTTGCAGGCCTTGAGGTAGGCGTCGAGCCCACGCTCGAACTTTTCGCCGTCCTTGAGCCAGCCCGTTTCACGCCAGATACGTTGCAGGTGTTCCAAGTCTCGATCACGGTCGAAGGCTCGAGGCATGCTCAATCCCCTTCCGAGTTGAAGACTGACCCGACGAGACTGCGAAGCGCCGCTTCGCCATCGAGAAAGCGAAGCGCCAGTTGCGGCACCAGTACCGGAACCGGCAGTGGCCGTGTTTCCAGCAGTGGCTCTAGCGTGGCCATGTCTTTCGCAGACACAACAATGGCATCTGCACCGGCTGCCAGATCGGCGAGTCGGTCTACATCTCGCGGTGTCGCCGCTTGATGATCTCGCGCCGGAAGATCGGCGATCACCGTGGCCCCGTGCGCCTTCAGCATGTGTTGGATCCCGTCCGGCCCGGCGATGGCTAGACGAGTCACCACACGCAGACCGTCGAGTGCCTTCACGTCCGTGTTGGTGTCGCTGTCTGCTGTGACTCGGCGCAGGCCGGACCATGCGTGCACACACGACGCCACCGGGGCAGCATCATGCAACTCAGTCATGCGTTCGATCAGCGTTGAAGAGGCGTGGTCTGCGTGGGTGATCACCACAGCATCTGCACGTCGAAGACACCATGCCGGCTCTCGCAATCGCCCCGCCGGCAGCAGGCGATCGGTATCGGGCGGGCGACGGGCGTCCACCAGCACAATGTCCAACGCACGCTTCACGAATCGATGCTGAAAGCCGTCATCCAGCACCACGCTGTCAAGGTCGACACCGGAACGGATCGCCGAAGTAATAGTCTGCACGCGCTTGGCGCCGACCAGTACAGGTACACTGGGCAGCGCCTGTTCGTGCTCAATGGCTTCGTCGCTGCGTCCCTGGTGTGCTTTGTATCCACGCAACGCGATCGCCGGCGACTTCCCCATGTCCTGCAATGCACGCACTACCCACCGGACCATGGGCGTCTTGCCCGTGCCGCCCACGGTGATATTGCCGATGGAAATCACCGGAACGCCGACATCGTGCACTCGCTTGCCCTTGTCGAATCTGCGATTGCGGAAGTTGACGACACGCTCAAGCATCATCGAGCCCATCCAACCGAAGCCTGCACTGAACGCATTCACGCCGCCGGCGCCTGCAGCAGTTGTTCAAGCAGCGCCAAGGACAGGCCCATGACCGTGTCGTGATCGCCATCACAAGTCACCGGCCAACCTGCGTCAATGCGATCGGACAGGTTGTAGGCCCCCGCCTTGCCTCGCCACCCATCGGTGTCGAGATACGCCTCGATGTCGGCATCCGACAAGTCGCCCAGATGTACGGTTGCCATGGTGCTGTCAATCCGACGCTCACCGCCCGGTGGCAGCACGCACATGCCGGTCCAGACTGCATGGCTGCGTCCACGCATTGATTGCAACATGCCTCGGGCATGGTTGCGGTCTTCGGGCTGCCCGAGCATGACGTTCTCCACGGCGCAGACGGTATCCGCCGCAAGCAGTAAATCGTCGGTGGTTGTCTCCGAAAGTTCTGCGACTGCCTTTGCCTTCAGCCAGGCCAGTGCTTCGGTCCACTGTGCCGGCCCCGACAGCCCGGGATCCAGTGTGCCGTCATCGATCGGCGCGGGCCGGCAGTCGACGATCCACCCGGCCGATTGCAGCAACTGCCTGCGGCGCGGGGATCGACTGGCCAATACGATTCGACGTGCACTCATGTCCATCCACCTGCCAGAACCGACGCCTGCGGCATACCCCTGAAGCCGACTCCTGCGGCCGCAGGAGGCCAACTGAAAACTGGCTGTGGTGGTACCCTTCCGCCCATTCTTCATTCACAGGGCGGGAACACTGGCTCCGCGCCGGACGGATGATAGTCTCAAGTGGGGATTCTCCTGTTTTTGGCCTGTGATCAGGCCTCCTGAGTGACACCGCGTTACAGCGAACGACATGACGACCGAATCTGAACAACCCGGCGACGTCCCTTCACTGGCAGACAGTGGCGCGCCGTTGCCAATATCGAAGTCCCCTTCCAAGCCTGCACCAAAGGGCGAAGCGGCCGCCTTGACCGGCGGCGCTACGACCGGTGGCTTCGACACCATGCTAGGCGTGTTGGTCGTGCAACAAGGTTTGGCTACTGAAGACGAAGTCGTGCAGTGCCGCTCACAACTCGCCGACGTTGACGCTGCGACCCTCGGGGACCTCATGCTCACAAACAACTTCCTGACCAGCCGCCAACTTGCTCGGCTACGCAAGGAGTTTGAAGCCAAGAAGTCCACGCAGCGCATTCCGGGCTATCGCATCAAGCGGAAACTGGGCGCCGGCGCCATGGCTACCGTCTTCCTCGCCGAGCAGGTCAGTCTCAACCGGCTGGTTGCGATCAAGGTGTTGCCCCGGAAATTCTCCGAGGACAAGGACTTCATCGCACGCTTCTACAAGGAAGGGCGGGCTGCAGCGAGGCTAAACCACCCGAACATCGTGCAGGCGATCGACGTGGGCAACTCCGGCGATCACCACTACTTCGTCATGGAATATGTTGAAGGCGAGACGGTCTACGAGAAGATCGTGCGGGACAAGCGCATTACCGAGCAGGAAGCCGTCGACATTCTGCAGCAGACTGCCCGAGCGCTCTCTCACGCCCATGAAATGGGCTTCATTCACCGCGATATCAAGCCAAAGAACATCATGCTGTCCAAGGGTGGCCAGGTGAAACTCGCCGACCTTGGCCTGGCGCGCAGCATGGATGACATCGAAACAGCGAAGGCAGAAGCTGGACGGGCCTATGGCACGCCGTACTACATCAGTCCGGAGCAGATTCGCGGCAAGGTTGACATCGGCCCGCCGGCGGACATCTATGGACTCGGTGCAACAGCATTCCACATGGTGACCGGCCAGGTGCCGTTCACCGGCAAGAACCCAAGTGAAGTGATGCACCACCATCTCAAGACGCCGCTTGAGCCACCGGACCACATCAATCCGACCTTGTCCGCCCACTTCAGTCAGGTGCTCGAAATGATGCTCGCGAAAGACGCCACCGAGCGATACCGCAATGCGAACGACCTGCTTGAAGACCTGAATCTGCTGCGCAAAGGCGAGGCCCCGCACTACGCTCGTCCGAAGCTCGACCTGGCCGACATGTCGGCACAGGTCACGGCTGCACCGAGCACCGGAATGCCTGCGAAGAAACCTGCCGGCACCGAGTTGAGCACGTTTACCATCGTGAGCCTGGTGATTAACGGCGTGTTGTTGCTGGGCCTTCTGGCCGCCCTGATGATCTAGTCCGCGTGCTGCAGCGCTAGTGTCCGCGTACCTCGGCAATCAGCTCCACTTCCACCGTCGCATTGATTGGCAGGGCCACCGAGCCCACGGCTGCGCGGGCATGCCGCCCGGTGTCTCCAAATACCTCGACAAGCAGATCGCTGGCCCCATTGGCGATGGCCGGCTGCCCGGTAAAGCCGGTATCACTGGCCACGAACACGCCCAGTCGCACGATGCCCTCGATGCGGTCGAGATCGCCATCGAGTGCAGCCTTCAGGGCTGCCAACGCATTGATCACACAGACGCGTGCGGCCTGCTGAGCCTGACCGGGCGAGACGCAAGAAGGCACCGTGCCTTCGGCGACCAGCGTCCCATCCTGCATGGGCACTTGCCCGCTGACAAACGCCAGGTTCCCCACCACCTTCACCGGCACATAATTGGCAACTGCCCCAACGGGCTCTGGAAGGGTGATTCCGTGTGCTTGAAGGGCGTTTTCAATGCGTCCCATGGGGGCCTCCTGCATGTTGGCGCGCCGTGTTGAGCCTTGACGCCTCTGACAATCCCCGTACACTGCCTGAAGCCGAGTGGTCGATTCTCGATCATCCTATTCCCCCCGTACTGATTTGCCCGCTTCGCGGGTCATCATGCTTCCACCCGGTAGACAATTCTGACCGCCCAGACGTTCGTCACGTGGCTGGATGCCATCCATCCCGTGCAACCGATGCTGTTCCCCCTGCGGACAAGTAGAAGGACAGAATCCGCGTCAGGGCCTGTCTCGTGGCTTTGACCCGACCACAGTGGTCGGATGCATGATGTTTCATTCCATTTCCTTAGGAGACCCCCAAAAATGAAGAGCACGACTATTCGGCGCGGCTTCACCATCGTCGAGTTGATGGTGGTGGTAGCCATTATCGCGCTGCTGATCAGTCTGCTGGTCCCGGCACTTGCCTCCTCGTTCGCGAGCGCTCGAGCCACGCAGGACCAGGCACAGATCCGCGGCGTCATGGCCGGCACAATCATGTCCTCGCAGGACTTCAATGACAAGTTCCTCAGCCCCGACCTCATTGCCCGCAAGCCTTACGAGCAGTTGAACCAATACATGTGGGGCAAGGGTGACCGCGTCATGAACTGGAACAGCACGGAAAGCCTGTGCTCGGCCATCATCATGCGTGAGTACCTTGAGCCGGACGCCTTCGTCAGCCCCGTCGATGTGAACCCCTACATCGGCGCCAAAGGCCAGATCGAAGAGGGTGGCGGCGAAGCCGTGCCTTACAACTTCGATGCCTGGGACCCGGTGAGTGCTTCGCAGAACGTCGGCTCAAGCCCCGAGGGCTTCTGGGACATCGCGTTCTACTGCGACCTGGCACCGAACAGTAACGAAGACACAGATCACAACTCCTATGCCAACTCTGCACTGGTCGGTCACCGTCTGAAGAAGTGGAACGTCAACAGCGGACATGACCGCATCACGTGGTCCACTCGCGGCACCAAGGATGGCGCCATGGTCGGCATGCCCGACTACGACGACTCCCCTGCACTTGAAATGATCGGTGAAGAGAACCTGTGGAAGGGTCACATGACCCACGCCGACGGTTCGGTCACGGTCGAGACCTCATTCATCCCGGTGATGCACTACAGCACAGCCAATCGTCTGCAGGTCGTCGACAACGTGTTCGCCGCTGAGTTCGCCAACGAGTACTTCAGCCCAGCCTCCGGCCAGCCTCAGAATGTCGGCGCTGCTGACAACTTCCAGTGCTACTCGAACAACAACTACGCTTCGGGCAGCCCCGCCCCGATCGCACCGAATGGCCTGATCGTCGACAGTTACTTCATGAGCCGCTGCAGTTGGTGCACCGACTCGGACTGGAACGAGTGATCCAGATCCACTGAATGCTTTGCGGACCCGCCTCTTTCGAGGCGGGTCCGTTTTTTCGTCCCTGTGCCTTGAAAGACTTCCTGTGTGGAGGTCTACCAGAACATGTTGGCTCAACCGGGAGACCGACTCATGCCTCGACGCGGCGTCACGCTTGTTGAACTTCTCGTGGTGATCTCGATCATCGCCATCCTCATGGGCGTGCTGTTCACCGCCATGGCCCCGGCCCAACGGGCAGCCATGGAGTTGAAGGAGCGTGAGAACCTGCGTCAGGTACACGGTGGCTTGAAGGGTTGGGCCGCATCCAACGGCAATCGCAATCCCATTCCCGGCCTAGTGCGACGCAAACAAGTCGACTTTGACGGCGACGGCTCAGGCGATCGCTATGTCGAAGGCCGCGGCGCCGAAGATCCCAGCTGGAATGACCATGGCGCCATGCTGTCGCTGTGCATCATGAACAACCTGATCACGGCGGATCAACTGATCTCACCCAATGAACCCAGTCCGCATGTGTACAACTACAACGACTACAACTACAACATGTTTGGCTCGGTCGATGCTGATGGCCGCCCACACCGTTGGGATCCCAGTTTCAGCAACAGCTTGCTGGGTGGGACGAACACTGGTTGTCACAACTCCTATGCCTTCATCCCACTCGCCGGCGAACGCCGCCGCGACAACTGGGATCGACAAGGCAGCTCAAACTTCCCGCTCATCAGCACGCGCGGCCCGGCGGACGGCGATGAAGCCTTGATCTACATTGCTGACGGTTCCAGCGAGCCGATCTCCATCACCGGCCAACTCATGGCAACGCCCGGCGCCTGGCGTGGCGCACTCGCTTTCGCAGATGGTCACACTGAAGTGCATGACGGCTTCTATCCGGCGCAACTGGTCTACCGATCGGGCACGAACGACTTCCCGGACAACATCTTCAACACGGACGCCCCCGCCAATGGCAGTTGGGCCGGCACCAGTGCGGAACTTGGCCCCGACGCCTTCCTGACGCATGTGGATGTGGTTGAAGAACAGTCTGAGACGAACGCCTATGACGTCAACTACACCGCATTGCACGACTGAAGACCCGTTCCAACGACAACTGATTCCGATAGGCTGAGGGCGTGATGCGCCTCTTGTTGTCGTTGTGCTGCGCCGTTCTGCTGGCGCTGCCTGTTCTTGCCGTGCCAGTTGCATCGGAAACGCAGGTCGTCCCTGCCGTTCGACTGGCCAATGTCGCCTGGATTCTGCCAATTCACGGTTCAATCGACGCCGTCACGCTCGCCTCGATCCAACGCCGGCTGCAGGCTGCCGCCCAGGCCGGCGCCGATGCCGTCGTGTTGGAACTGGACACGCCCGGCGGAGATCTGGAAGCCACCCTGCGCATTCTCCAGACTCTGCGTGACGACGCCCCGACCAACACAATCGCCTGGGTCCGCCCATTCGCCTTCAGTGCCGGTGTGATCATCGCACTGGGCACCCGCGAGATCATTACGTCTCCGAATGCACGCCTCGGTGACGCCGCACCCATCACCCCACTGGGCCCCCTACCGGCCGCCGAACGCGCCAAAATCGAGTCCCCGCTGCTTGCTGAAGTCACGGACTCGGCCAGACGAAACGGCTACGACGAGCGGCTCGCCCAGGCCTTTGTCAGCGTCGGCGTGGAGTTGTGGCTGGTGCGTGACATCGACACCAACAAAGCGTTCGCGTTGGATGCACTCGAGTACGAGGCCGTGTTCGGCGAGCCACCGACACGTGAGTTGACGGATGTCAGCACCGACATCGGCGCCGCTGCGCCGACTGACGCGCAGCAGTTGATCCCCTGGCTGGGTGGCGCCATGCAGCAGGATGTCCAGGACATCGACACGCTGGCCTCGCTGCCTCCGGGGCGCAAGCGGCTCACAGCAGATGACGCCGCACGGCTTACCCCGATCGGCCAGATCATCGACCGAAGCCGCTTGCTCACCTTGACCAGTGCGCAAGCACGGGCGTGGGGTCTGTCTTCCGCGGAAATCGCAGATGAACAGGCGCTGTCCATGTTCCTCGGCGGCGCCGTGCTGCATCGCGCGGAAGAGTCATGGTCCGAGGGCTTCGCTCGCCTGTTTCTGTCGTGGCCCGTGCGCCTGGTGCTGATTTCGTTGATCATCATCGGGTTCGTCGTGGAAATGGCCGCCCCGGGAACTGGTGTCTTCGCGTTGGGCGCACTGTGCGCACTGGCGTTGCTTGTCGGCGCACCGTGGATCGCGGGCTTGTCTTCATGGTGGCCGTTGATCGCTGTCATTGGAGGGCTGGCATTGATCGCGTTGGAAGTTGCGATCGCTCCAGGAACACTTGCGGCGGGCATCGCCGGGGCGATTCTGTTGCTGGGGGGACTGGTCTTCGCAGTTGCATCACCCATGGCCAGTGGTGAGGTCAACATGGTGCATCTGGTGCAGGGCGTGCTACTGACGACCGGCGGGTTGGTGCTTGCTGGCGCCGTGTTGTGGTTGCTTGCCGGTCCGATGGGTCTCGCGTCGACCTTCGCCGCACGCTTCGCGCTGGCCGACGAACTGGCACCGGCGCCGCGTGGAGCAGACCGAACCGGCCTTCGTGGCACTGCACTGACCGATCTGCGGCCCTCTGGACGTGTACGAACCGGCGACGAAGTGCTCGACGCGATATGCTCAGGGCGATGGATCGACGCCGGAACCCCCGTGCGCATTGTGCGTGACGGTTTGGAGGTCGAAGTCGAACCGGAGGACCAATGACCATCGAGTCACTGCTTGCAACCACGGCCGTCGCTGCCGCCGCCGCCACTTCGACGGGTGATACCGCGTTCCTGTTCTGGGGTTTCATCTTGGTCGGGGCTGCGATCATCGTGCTGGCGTTGGAGTTGCTGTTGCCGACTGGTGGCCTGTTGGCGTTGGTGACCGGCATTCTGCTGGTGGGCTCGCTGGTGGCGTTCTTCCAATACAACCCCAGCGCCGGCTGGCTGGCATTGGTGCTCATGATCGTGCTGGGGCCGATTTGTGCCTTCTACGGCTTCAAGATCTGGATGAACTCCAAGTTGGCGAAAAATCTGATTTTGGAAGATGAAGGCCCTGCATCCACGCATGCGACATCTTTGCTGGGTGTTGTCGGCGTTGCAGAAACCCCGCTGCGGCCAATCGGTACGGTACGCGTCAACGGACAGCGCCATGACGCGCTGGCCGAGCTGGGCATCATTGAAGTGGGCACGGCAATCAAAGTGATCGAAGAGCTGGACAATCAACTGAAGGTACGTGCGGTTGAACCGCAAGAGAAGGAATCAACATGACCACACTGCTCGCCATGGAACCGCTGGGCATCATTGGACTTTCTGTCGGTGGTGTGATCGTGCTGATCGTGGCCATCTTTATCTTTCAGTTCATCGGACTGTGGGTGCAGGCCTTCGTGTCGGGCGCACACGTGCGATTGATCGATCTGGTGATGATGCGCTTTCGAAGGGTCAAGCCTCGCGTCATCGTTGAGAATCGCATTACGGCCAAGAAGGCCGGCATCGACATTTCGTCGAACTTGTTGGAGTCGCACTATCTCGCCGGCGGGCACGTGACAAGCGTGGTTCGCGCCTTGATTGCGGCTGCCAAGGCCAAGATTGAGTTGAATTGGGACACTGCCACGGCCATTGATTTGGCCGGGCGTGACATTCTGGAGGCTGTCCGTACCAGCGTGAACCCCAAGGTCATTGATTGCCCCAGTGCTGTGTCCGGCCGCACAACAATCGACGCCGTCGCCAGCGACGGCATCAAGTTGCGGGCCCGCGCCCGCGTGACGGTACGCACGAACATTGCCCGTCTGGTCGGTGGTGCAACTGAAGAAACGATCATTGCCCGCGTGGGTGAAGGCATTGTGTCCACAATCGGTTCGGCGAAGAATCACTTGGCCGTGCTGGAGAATCCGGACAACATCTCCAGAACCGTGTTGGAAAAAGGCCTTGATGCCGGCACGGCCTTCGAGATCCTCTCCATCGACATCGCCGACATCGACGTGGGTGAGAACATTGGTGCTGCACTGCAGGCCGATCAGGCCGAAGCCGACACGAAGCGCTATCAGGCCACGGCCGAGCAGCGTCGTGCGTTGGCCGTCGCGTTGGCAGCCGAGCACAGGGCCGAGGTCGAGAAGAACCGCGCTCTGGTCGTGCTGGCCGAAGCCGAGATCCCCAAGGCCATGGCAGAGTCGTTCCGCAGCGGAAACATGGGCATCATGGACTTCTATCGCATGAAGAACATCATGGCGGACACGGATATGCGTGATGCCATTGCCGATGGTGGACCGCCCACGGATTCATCGTCCTGATACCCGGCCCCGATGGTTGGCTGCTCGCTCAGGTGACTCCTGCTTTGGGGGGGGCGTGGGGGTCCACGTGGGGAGGGACCGAGACGCTGCTGCTGGTGTTGTTGGCGCCGCTGTTGTTGGCCAGTGCGTTGTTCTCTGGCAGTGAAACGGCGTTGTTTAGCTTGGGGACGCGCCAGCGGTTGGATCTGGAGCGGCGCAATCGTGGGACTGATCGTGCGGCGCTTCGGCTGTTGCGGCAACCGCGTCAACTGTTGATCACCATTCTGGTCGGCAACATGGCCACCAATGTGTTGTGGTTCACGATCGTGGCAGTGCTCTCCGGCGAGCAGCCGTGGGGTTGGCCGGGTGTGATTGCCGTGCAGGTCCTTGGATTGTTGGTCATCGTGTTGGCGGGCGAAGTTGTGCCGAAGGTCATCGCCGCGGCGGATCCCGTGCGCAGCGCTCGTCGGATTGCCCTGCCGTTGCAGAGCGTGCATCTGGCGATCCTTCCGCTACGTGGTGCGATCGAGCGCTTTGCAGTTCGACCCTTGGCTCGGCTGGCGGGCGATCGGCCGGGCACCGCCATCGTGACCGATGCTGATCTCGGGGCGTTACTGGATCACTCAGCGATGGAAGGCGTGTTCGATGCGCATGAGCAAGCCCACCTCGAGGGCATTCTGTTGTTGGGTCGCCTGCCGGTGCGTTCGGTCATGACCCCCCGCACCCGTATGACCGCGGTGGAGACAGGTGATGCGCCTGCAGACATTGCCGAAGCATTCCGCAGCAGTGGGTTGTCTCGCTTGCCTGTGCATGACGGTGACTTGGACAGCGTAAAGGGGCATCTCTTTGCGCGGACCTGGTTACATGCCGGGCGCCCTGTCGACCTTGAGCCGCTGTTACGCACACCCATTTTCGTGCCGGCGGTGGCGACAGTTGATCGTGTGCTTGAGACGTTGCGCAGTGAAGGCCGCAAGACCGCTGTCGTGGTGGATGAATACGGCGGCACGGCTGGCATTGTGTCGATGCGTGATCTTGTGGAACCATTGACGGGTTCCTTCGACGACGATCGTCTGGCCGGGCGAAGCGAGGTCGACGCATGAGTAACGGCGACATGACCATTTTTGTAGCGTTGGCGGTGCTTGGCTTGGCGGGCAGTGCGTTGTTCTCGGGCATGGAAACAGGCTTGTACACGCTCAATCGTGTGCGGTTGGCATTGCGTCGCAAGGAGGGCGATCGCCGCGCGCTTCGGGTGGGCGCGTTGCTGGACCGACCTGCTCGCATGCTCGCGGTAATTCTGCTTGGCACGAACATCGCGAACGCATTGAGTTCAAGCGCTATGACGGTGTTGTTGAAAGGCGGCGGCATGACTGAGGGTTGGGTGGTCGTGGTGAACACCGCGATTCTGGTGCCGTTGCTGTTGTTGTTCGGGGAGATCTTGCCGAAGGACTTGTTCCGTCTGCATGGTGATCGGTGGTGTTACACACTTGCCGCGCCGATCGGCTGGACGCGTTCGGCGTTGACGGCGTGCGGCGTGGTGCCGTTGGTGGAGGTGGTCGGTCGGTTGGCTGCCAACGCTGTTGGTACGACAAGCACCGTGTCACTTGGTGCCCGTCATCGCATGAGTGACTTGTTGAAGGAGGGTGTGGATTCCGGCGCGCTCAGTGCAGGCCAGACGGCGCTGTTGGATCGGGCGTTGGAGTTGCGTCACCGGACGGTCGCCGACGAGATGATCGACTGGGTTTCGGTCCGCACCATTCACGTGGATGCGGATGCAGACGAGCGCGCTTCAAGTTTGACATCGCCTTGGACACGGCTGCCTGTCGTTGCTGTTGATGGCACTGTGCTTGGCGTGGTGTCCGTGGTCGACATCGGTTTGTCGCCGGACGAGCCGGTGCAGGAGTTGCAGCAGGAAGTCTGCCGATTCGATGTGTCGCTGCCGGTGCCGATTGCCTTGACGCGGCTGCGTCAGCAGGGCAAGCCGTTGGGCATTGTGGAGCGTGACGGTCGACCTGTTGGTTTGGTGACGTTGAAGGATCTGGTCGAGACGCTCACCGGCGAGCTCGTCGCCTGGTAGATCGCGCGTTCAGACCAGTGCAATGTCGTCGATTGTGACTCGTACACCGCCGGTGTACGAGTCGATCGCCACGGCGCCCACGACATCCACTTCCACGCCCACCGCGAGCTCGTCGATGTGTTGTTTGGCGCTCCACCAGACGGCATCGAGCAGTTGTCTGCGTGTTGTGCCGACGTCGAGTGTGAGGCTCACATGGTGTTTGGCGTCTTGTTTGCCGAAGAGTCTGGACTTTCGAATGACCGCGCTTTTCAGGAGGACTCGGGGTCTTGGGTTGCCGCGGCCGAATGGTGCCAGTTGGTCGAGCATGCCGACGCTGTTGTCGTCGAGGTCGCCCGTCTGGGCGAGGCAGTCGACGGTGATTGTTGGTGTGAGGGCGGCTTCTTCGATATGGTCGTTCGCCCAGGCGGAGATCTGTTCGATGAAGACGTCGAGGTTTTCCGCTTGCAGGCTCAGTCCGGCGGCCATGGGGTGGCCGCCCCATTCGCCGAGCAGGTCGCTGCAGTGTTCCAGGGCTTTGTACAGATTGAAGCCTGTGACGCTGCGTGATGAGCCGCCCAGCCCGCCCCCATCAGCATCGCTCTCTTGTCGCAGCATGATGACGGGTCGGTTGAACTGTTCCGCGAGTCGTGAGCAGGTGATGCCGAGAATGCCGCGGTGCCAGGTGTCGCTTGTGCCGGTGAGCACAATGATGCGTTGGTCGGGGGCGGTCATGCCGGCGGCTTTGGCGGCGTCGATGGCTTCGTCTGTGAGTGTGCGGACCATCTGTTGTCGGGTGATGTTGAGTTTGTCGAGTGCTTTGGCGAGACTCGGTGCGTTGTCGTCGGTGGCGGTGGTGAGTAGCTCGACGGCTTCGCGGGCGTGGTCCAGGCGTCCGGCGGCGTTGAGTCTGGGGCCGATGCGGTAGCCCACGGTTTCTGCGTCGACGCGTTCGCCGGGTTTGGTGCAGGCTCGGATGAGTGCTTGGACGCCCGGAATGGCGCAACTTCCGATGTGTCGAAGTCCGACCGAGACGATGCGGCGGTTTTCGTCGATCAGTGGCATGACGTCGGCCACGGTGCCCAGTGCTGCCAGTGCCAGGCAGTCCATGAGGGTGTCGCGCAATGTGTCGGTGACTTTTGGTGCGCCGACGTGTTGTTGTGCGGTGAGGAGTGCGAGTTTCCAGGCGACACCTGCGCCGGCGAGTTCGGTGAAGGCGTAGTTGGCGTCTGGTAGTCCTGGGTGGACGATGGCGGCGGCTTCGGGCAATGGGTCGGTGGCGTGGAGGGTGTGGTGGTCGGTGATGATCAGCTCGAGGCCGAGTTCTTTGGCGAGGGCGGCTTCTTTGAGTGCGGTGACGCCGCAGTCGACGGTGACGATGAGTTTTCGGCCGGCGGCGGCAAGTTGTCGCAGGGCGTCAGCGTTGAGTCCGTAGCCTTCTTGGAGTCGGTGTGGGATGTAGGACTGGAGGTCAACGTTTGGGTTGATGGCGTGCAGCGTGTGCCAGAGGATGGCGGTGGCGGTGATGCCGTCGACGTCGAAGTCGCCGTAGATGGTGATGGGTGTGCCGTTGTTGGTGGCTTGCAGGAGTGTGTTGGCCGCCTGGGTGCAGCCGGGCAGGGTTTCGGGGTTTGGTAGGTCGTTCAGGCTGCCTTTGAGGAAGGCGTCGCGGGTGTCTGGATCTGTGTATCCGCGGGCGGCGAGGACGCGTTCCAAGAGGCCGCCGGTGGTGTCGGCGTTGTTTGCGGGCAGGGCCCAACGGCGTGTCAGTCCTTGTGGCAGGTCGGTCATGCGAGGGGCAGGGTACGGTCTGCGGGGTGGTCGGGGTGCCCAGTTGCCAATCAGTCTGTGGCCTGCGAGAATCTGGCGGTCATGACTGCCTCATCTGATTGTCCAGCGAAGTTGACGGTTGCCTTGTTGTTTGGTCAGCCGGGTGTTGGCAAGGGTACGCAGGGTGAGGTGTTGGGTCGGATTCCGGGGTTGGTGCATCTTGCTACTGGCGACATGTTTCGGGGTTTGGATCGTGACTCTGAGTTGGGCAAGGAGTTCTTGAAGTATTCCTCGCAGGGGTTGTTGGTGCCGGATGACTTGACGTGTCGTTTGTGGCAGCAGTATGTGCAGGGGTTGATTGATACGAATGCGTATCGTCCACAGATGGATTTGTTGTTGTTGGACGGTATTCCGCGGAGTCTTGGTCAGGTGGCCGCGTTGGATCAGCAGATTGACGTGTTGCAGATTGTCCACTTGGTGTGTCTGGATGAGGATCAGCTGGTGCGTCGTATTCAGCGTCGTGCGGAGAAGCAGGGTCGGCATGATGATGCGGATGAGACTGTGATTCGTCGTCGTTTGCAGGTGTATGAGGAGGAGACGCGTCCGGTGTTGGAGCATTACGACGCCTCGATTGTGCAGGATGTGGATGCCACTGGATTGCCCATGCAGGTGACGCAGCGTGTGTTGAATGTGCTGATTCCGGCGGTGGAGAGTCGATTAGCGAATCCGTTGGGGGCGTAGGTCGCGGTGGGTGTGGGTTTGGGGTGGTGTTGATTTGAAGATGTCGGTTGCGTTTGTGTTGGCGGGGGTACACTGTGTTGTCACGGCGCGGGTCGTGTGTTCTCTGACAATTGGGGCCGATTGGAATTGACCGGACGGGGAACGTCCGTCGTTGCGCGTCGTGGGTGCATGCTTCCACGTAAATCCGTATGCACACTTTTATCTGGCAATAACCAGTACGCACTCGCGGCTTGACCGCGACCCTTCAGACTTGACACCCGATAAGGTTTGAAGGGCAGCATCGGGATATGCTCCAAAGGGCTGGCAGGCCTCTGCGGAGCGAGAAATTCGTCTGCTATGGCTGCCGGAAAGACCGTTGTCCCTCGTTCCGGCGGGCGAGAGTAAAGTGGCAACTACACGTGTAGACGCGGCTGGCTGACCGTTACGACACGGGGGTTCGAATCCCCCCGGCTCCACTTTTTCGTGCGCTTGCAGTTGAGCGCATTGCGTCGCAAGTGTTCGCATTGGCGTCACTTGTGTACGCATACGAAATATCACTGTTTTCGCCGTGCGGCCCCATACGGGGCCGTGCTACTGGAGTTCGACATGTTGATCCGACGCTGTATCCTATTTCTACTGTTCCTTTTATTGCCCGTTTCTTGTGGGGGCGCCGACCAGAACATCCAGGCGGTTCTTGAGGACACCATTGCAAAGCATGACATCCCAGCGATCGTCGCGATAACACTGAAAGGTGACAAAGTCGCGGAGTCAGGAGTCGCGGGAGTGCGAGTCCGTGACGGGAACGCACCAGCGACACTGAACGACTACTGGCACCTTGGCTCCTGCACTAAGGCAATGACAGCATCGATGGCTGCTCGACTTGTGGAGCAGGGCACTATCGATTGGGACAGCACAATCAGCAAGGTCCTACCGGACATGGTTGATGGCATGCATCCGGCCTACCGCGAAGTCACTCTGACGCAACTGCTGACACATCGGGGCGGTCTACCCAAGGACATGCTTGGCACTGAGGAGTGGGAGCGTGCCTGGAGTCGCACTGGCTCCTCCCATGAGCAGCAACTTGGCTTCGTCAAGGATGTACTGGCCATGAAACCCATTGGTCCTGTCGGGGACTACGTTTATTCCAATCAGGGCTACGCAATAGCTGGTTACATGTGCGAGGTCGCTGCCGGCGAAACCTACGAGAATCTGATGCAAAGGGAAGTCTTTGGACCTCTAGGAATGGACAGCGTTGGCTGGGGCGCACCGCTGACTCGTGGCGCTGAGCAACCAAACGGACACAAGGACGATGGCAAGCCATCCCGTCCCCATGGCGACAATCCCATCGCAATTTCAGCTGCTGGTCGCGTGCACTGCACGATGGCAGACTGGGCGAAGTTTGTCGCCTCACACTTGGATCAAGGCAAGAGGCAAGATCCACTGCTTGAACCGACAACCTTCAATAAGTTGCATAGTCCTGCCAACGGCCCGGGAAATTCCTACGCCCTTGGATGGAGTGTGGCGAAGCGTAACTGGGGCGGCGGCAAGGTCCTGACACATGCCGGAAGTAATACGATGTTCTACTGCGTTGTCTGGATTGCCCCTGAGCGAAACTTCGCAGTGCTCGTAGCGTGTAATCAGGGCGGGGATATCGCATCCAAGGCTTGCGATGAGGTGGCCTCCACCTGCATCACGCGAGCCTTGCGTAGGTGATCAATTACATATTCACCGTCTGTATAGACCTGCTACTACCCAATCGCAGCCTTCCAAGCTGAATGTCGAGGGTTCGAGCCCCTTCACCCGCTTTCTTCCGGGGTCCCAGTAGCCAAATCAGCCACAATCGCTGCGGTAATGCTGCGCCTTGGAGATATGGGGGGTGTTTTGGTGGGCAGGTCTAGACACAACCAAGGACCGCCTCTCTAATGGTCACCGGCCTGACTTGGGCCGCTGAGAAAAGAGGAAGCCATGCGAAACTTGAAGCCCGCTGCTGTTGTGTTTGGTTTGGTCGGTGCGTGGGGAATGGGTTACCAATCCAGTGCTGACGGTACGGCCCAATGGTATGGAACGATCACGCTTGAGGGTGTGGAATACGGTGAACCCATCGGGGCTTGTTGCCATGAGTACTGGGGCAATGGCCTCATCTGCGAGATGTTGACCGACCACGTCTGTGGCGACTACCAAGGCACTTGGTACGGACCGAATGTACCTTGCAACGACCCGCAGGTTGAATGTGATGCCCCGTCCGACCTTCAGGGCGCCTGTTGCTATGACGATCCAGATTCATTTGGCTTCGTTTGCACATATGTCACAGAAGCGCAGTGCAATGGCCTTCCCGACGGTTACTGGTATGGCCCAGGGGTCCCCTGCACCGACCCACAGGTCGAGTGTGATTCTTCGCCTGGCATAGGCGCATGTTGTTATGAAATTGACAATGGGATCTTCCACTGTCGCGAGATGCCTGAAGCCAAGTGTGAACTAATTGGTGGGACATGGTACGGCGCTGGCGTCCTGTGCTCTGATCCTCAGGTTGATTGCGAACACGGCGCATGCTGCTACGACGATCCCGATCTGGGTGGGATTGTCTGTACATACGTCACTCTTGGACAATGCGAGGGCCTTCCCAGTAGCTATTGGTATGGAGCTGGTGTGCTCTGCACCGACCCGCAGGTTGAGTGTGATCTGCCTAGTGGAGACGAGGGCGCTTGTTGCTATCAATGGAACTGTGAATCGCATTGCGATGTCATGAGCCAGATCGATTGCGAGGAGTATTGGGGCAGCACCTTCTTCCCCAATACAACTTGTGATGCTGTTTCCTGCCCGCCTGCCTCAGACGAGGAGGGTGCTTGCTGTTATCAAGACGCTGCCGGAGGGTGGATTTGTGATGAAACACCAGTCTGGACGTGTGAAGACTTGGGGGGTTCTTGGCACCCAGGTATTCCGTGTGATTGCATCGACTGCGGTGGCGGGAACAAACCGGGCGCCTGCTGCTACGACGATCCGGACTTGGGGTGGATCTGCACAGAAGTCGTGCTAGCGCAATGTGAAGACCTCCCCAGCAGCGTCTGGTATGGCGCTGGTGTCCCCTGCAGTGCTCCCAATGTTGAGTGTGACCTTCCTGGTGGAGATGACTGTTCTGTCCAGCCTGGCGACAACTGTGCCGGACGACCTGAATTCAACGCCCCGGAGTTTGACGTGTTCGGCGATGGACAAATCGCAGTGCAGACGGGATCCCCTTCCATCCTTGGCGGCTATGTCGTCACTGTCTTCGATCTTTCAGGCGTGGATGCTGCTCCGCTCGATAGTTGGTGGTCCTTGAATCGATACAGCGATCCAGATTGGAAGCAAGGGACTCTTGGAAGCATCTTCGGCCTTGCTCTTAATGGTGATGGCGACATCTTCGTGACGACTACACGGTCATGGACAACCGATTTGACGGGGTCCGGTGGCTGGGGAGCTGTGTATAAACTCGACCGAGTGACTGGAAACGTCAGCGTGTTCGCAACGCTCCCGAACTCAGACTCTGGCCTAGGCAACATTACTTGGGATTGCGTCCATGAGGTGTTCTTCGTAAGCAACATTGAAGATGGCCGCATCTACCGTCTCAACAGCAATGGAACCATTCTGGATTGGTTTGATCATGGCTCGCCATGGAATGGTCAAGCAGGACCGGCGGCGCTTGGTGATCGGGCTTGGGCTGTTGAGGCACACGCTGGACGGCTCTACTACTCCATGTGGAATGAAGACCTCCAAAATGTAAGCGCTTCTATTGCCAATGAGATCTGGTCAGTCGAACTTGATGGCATGGGCATGCCGATCGGTATCGAGCGACTTGAAGTCTCCACCCCGGAGCTACAGGACGGAATGAGTGCGCCAGTTTCCGACATTCGATTCTCCCCAAACGGCACGATGCTGCTCGCCGAGCGGTCGATGGTTGGCTGGGACAACGTTGGCGCTCACAATTCACGTGTGTTGGAATATCAATGCCAAGATGGTGCTTGGATTCCTGGCCCGGGAATATTCGAAATCGGCTCCATACCGAACAGCGCCACCGGAGGTGTTGATGCAGACGTTCACCGTACTTGGGCGTCTGGAGATGCGCTACACATCGGAGCGCCGGCGCCGTACTACAACATCTACGGATTCCAAGGGCTGCCCTCGACTGGTGGAAGTGTGTCCGACAGCGTCATCGTTGACTATCAGGACAACTGGAACTCCCAGGACAAGTTTATGCTCGGCGATCTTGTCGTGACTGCCTATGAAGAGGGCTGCCCTGGCGATTTAGATGGCGACGAGGCTGTTGATATCGATGACCTTCTGGTTGTCATCGGTGGCTGGGGTGGTGATGACGGTGATGTGGATGGAGACGGAGTCACTGATATCGAAGACTTGCTGTTATTGCTGGCCGGGTTCGGACCATGCACGTGACACGATCTGGGTCACACTGCGGCAAAGCGTTCGTCGGCGCTGTGACGGCAAGAACAAAGCCACGCACCATGCTTGTGTAATTCATCCTTGCTCTCCAGGTTCAGGGTGCTCAGGGCCCAGCCGTGCACGGCCCCCAGGCACCAAGCATGATCAACAGATCCTCGATGTTCACGATACCGTCGTCATCAAAGTCGCCCTCGCAACCACTGCACTCCCCCCACTGGCTGAGCAAGGCGATTGGCATCTAAGACAATAAAGCCTCACACACCCCTACGCCCATACCACGCGGACGAGGCTTGACCTGCGGACATCCCAAAAAAGACAACACCACTGCAACTACATTGGCGATCAAGAATGCTTAGTTCAGATCAGGTAGCTCAAAGGCAAGGAGACCACGAATGCCAGTTCTAGACAACGACGAAAATCCTGCCACCAAGAAGCTTCGCAAAATTGAAATCTCTGTCTACATCAACCTAGTGGGAACATTTGCGTTGCTTGGAATCGCCCTCTCGAAGGTTATCTGAGACACCTCGCAACGTCGCTCTTTCGATCAGGGACATGGACCCCAAGCCGCAATGACCGACAACAAGTCCGTAACGTCCACCTCGCCGTCTGGAGTGCCACTGAGTCCTGTGATGTCGGCTGGACAATCGTCGGGTACCGCGCAGTCACCCCACGCACCAATCACCACCAACAAGTCATCAACGGTCACAACGCCGTCGCCATCGATATCAGCGGGACACTCGACCGGCACTATGAGGGTTCCGCCCGCAGCACCCTCAGGTCCTCCATAGTCCCAATACGGACCTTGGTCGTCGTAACGGAAGAAGAGGTACTCGGTGTTCTCGATGTCCTTGACGGTCAGACCAAACCCGGCGCCGTATGCCGTGGGGATCCATGTCCCGCTGTCTTCGTCGAATTCAATCCATTGGTTGCCATCGGCGTCAGCAAATGGTGAGTCGTTCTCGCGCAGGAAGTGATCCGGGTCGGGATAGACCCCGTCAAATGTCGGGTCACCGAAGTGCCCGGAATATGGATTCTGCTCACGAAGAAGTCGGTTGTAGAGCAGACGTGGCACTCGGTTGTTGTACCGACCACGCGATTCAAACTGGCCACTCACACTCGTCTCATGGACCGATGGGTCATAGGGAATAAGTTGACCGTCAGTGTCGATCGCGAAATGTCCGCCCTCAGTGTGGACCACCAACGTCCACATGCCGGGGTCGTCGATCATTTCCTGCAGGTACGCACCGTGGATGGAGTAGTCAACGCCCGAGAGAAACTCGTGTTGTGACCAACGTCCTCCCCAGCAGAAGACCGAGTCCCCGTTGGGCTTGTAGTGCTCACTGTACATGTGCGCCTGGGTGACGATGTAACGGTCGTCCTCCAGCATGATGTCGAAGTTCATAGTGTTGTTGTTCGGATCGAGAACAAAGGTCGCCTGTCCCGATAGCGACTGGTCACCGAATGGGAAGTAGATGTCCGGCGCAGGATTCGAGGCGTCATTGGTCCCCGTGATCTCTACAACGCGAGTCACTACATCTAGATCGTCGGCCGGAGGTGGTGGCTCCTGTTGGAGTTTTGATCGCAGGTAGTTCACGATCGCGGCCGTATCGTTGTCGTCCAGCAAGCCGTCATACACAAGCAACTGGTGGATATTGCCGACGAAGTTGTAGCCGGCAGCGTTTCCACTGGAATCCTGCCAACCAAAGAGAAGGAGGTCGTCTTCGCCCGAAGTCGTCCCGCCCGCGGCGTACCCACTTCCGTTTTTCGGCAGGAGCAGGTCGATGCTGTTTGCCTCTGCAGAGTGGCCCACTGACGCAGGTGATCCGTGGTAGCGAGTCATCCAGACCGAATCTGCACCATGCAGATAAGTGATATCCCGTCCGATCTGGGTTTCCGAACCACCGTAGATCTCAAATCTGCCGTCATCGACCTGGTTGTCGAACTGGGAGCCGTCCGATCCACTGCGACCGAACGTGTAGACGTACTGTCCAGAGCCATCCCCGAGTGAACCGTCGCGGCCTGGATCGAAATACCCCAACCAGAAGACCGTCGCATCGGTAAGCAACTCCCCACCGAGCGAACCTCGCAGGAAGCGGTTGTCCCCGGACCAGTCGTTGACAACGAGTACACCGTGCCCTCCTAGACCGTCGGGATCAAAGGAGATGTTGGTTGCGGGAGATCCTCCGCCAACGAGTGAGATTTGCGAATCGTTCGCCGCTTCCCAGTGCGTAACTACGGCGCTCTTGGGAAGGAACTCGAGGGTCTCGGGCACCGCGACAAAATTAGCGACGAGGCGTCCACTGGTCACTTCTGGCGGACATGGACTGACAAGGTCCCCTTGAGGCGTGCAGTCAATCTCGCTTGAGTAGGCGGTCGCTGTGACGGCAAGAACAAAGCCGCGAACTATGCTTGTGTAATTCATCATTGCTATCCAGGTTCAGAGTACTCAGGGCCCAGCCGTGCACGGCCCCCAGGCGCTAAGCATAATCAACAGATCCTCGATGTCCACGATACCGTCGTCATCAAAGTCGCCCTCGCAACCGCTGCACGCCCCCCACTGGCTGAGCAACACGAGCAGGTCCTCGATGTCTATTACATCGTCACCATCGGCATCTCCCGGGCAAGGTTCGACCGAGGGTGGCGTGGAAGCGTTCGCCACTGACAATAACTGAGGCGGGAGGCCACGTAGGTTCTGTGCACCATTGATCGCCAGCACATCGTCGAGTCCGTCGCCATCCAGATCACCGGCGCCCAACGCCACCGGATTGCCCCCCAAATCCAGCAGATCGCCCGGGGCGATCAGCAGTTGCTCGAAGTCGGCCAAGTTGGAGTCGTTGCGCAGCACCAACCCGCTGACCGTACCGGTGTCATCCTGCGACAGCAGCACGACATCGTTGTCGCCGTCGATGTCGAAGTCGATCGACACCGGAGCGCGGGTTTCGCTGCCGATGGGCAACAGCACCGCAGGCGAGAACGTGTGTGCCTCATCAATAAGCAGGATCGATACGACGCCGTCGGCACCAGTCACAACAAAGTCGGACACACCATCGGCATTCAAGTCCACGATGTCCAAACCTGTAGGCGTAGTGCCCACAGGAACGGTGGGCAGCACGGTCCATCCGCCTACGCCACGTGTCTTCACCACCATGCCCGCAGTGCCGGCCTGACGCGTGGTGTAGCCGATACCAAACCAGTTCTTCTGGTCTTCGTCGTCGGAGGGATCACCGAACACCGGGTCGTCACCCAGCGGAATCACGACCGTGTCGCGCAGCCCAAGGGCGGACAGCACCGTCATGGTGCCGTCTGCTTCGTCGAGCACGATCACTTCAGCGGCATTGTCCGCGTCCGTATCCATCACCAGAACGCAACTGGGAAGTGTGCCCGTCGGTGTGTCTGCCGCTGAACCAAATGTACCGTTGCCCGCCCCCATTACGATGCTCACCCCGCCGCTGCCGGCATTTGCTGTCGCCAAATCCACATAGCCGTCACCATCGACATCACCTGCGGCGATGGAAACTGGGTTCGTACCGACATTGATTTGCAGTGAAGAACTGAAACCACCGGCACCGTCGGAGAACAGCACGAGAATCGAGCCCGCAGAACCACCCGGGATGCTCAAGGCTACGTCTGCAAACGTATCGCCATTGAGATCCGTGACCACCAGATCGCTGGGCGGATCAGTCAAATCCACGCTGTCGGGATCATCGAAGCCCATGATGTTCTCGAAGTCGTCAATCTGTAGCGTCACTATGCTGCCGTCACCACGTGCTTCGCCTGGATAAACGAGCTTCGCAAAGCGGTCGTCGCCTAGGCCGGGCATGAAGGCCACGTCGAAGCGGCCGTCCACATCGGCCGCTTGGAGGAACGCAAACTCAGTGCCTGACGCCGGATCCCAGGTGTCCCCGGCCACCATCCGTAAGCCGCCGCTGAGCGAGGCTGTTCCGGTGACCGAGAGTTGGTCGTAGCCATCAAGGCCTGCGTCTATCAACACCGTGCCGGCAGTCGTGCCCAGTCCGTAGATATCGCTGAGCTGATTAAAGTCGCCCACGATGGTCAGCGTGCCACCGCCACGTGATTCAATATCCCCGGGATTGAGCGTCCCGAAATTGAAGACATCTGACTCGATGGTGCCTGAGCCGCCAAGCACCGCATCCTGGAACATCGCAGTGCCCAAGACACCAACGCGCAGCGTAGCACCGGCATCGATCTGCACAGTGCCGTTGTCGATGAGCATAAAGAAGGGCACGTCCAGCAGCGAGTTCGCACCGGAAATAAGCACACTGCCCGAGCCCACGGCGGAGTCTCCCACCACAAGATCGCGCACAACGCACATGCCTCCGTGGAGCACGTTCAGATGCCCCGCGCCTCCCAAGCCCACGGTCAGTCCACGCTGGAAGATCGCCAGCGCGTCTTGGCCGATGGACAACGTACCGGCGGACCCTACCTGTTCACCCAGCATGCCCGCCTGAGCTTCAAGCGTGCCGCCTTGGAAAAGAAGAGTTGCACTGTCGCCACTGTCGCGGCCCAGTATGAGCGATTCGGTGACATCGGAATTCAGTTCAATCGTATGGCCGGCAGCGTTGAGCGTGATGTCTCCGGACACTTGCCGCAGTCGGTTGCCGAATCCATCAACGTCCATAGTGACGGTGATGTCACTCGAAGGTTGAAAGATAATCTCGTTGGCGGGACCCGGCAGGCCTGGGTACCAGTTGTAGATATCGCCCCAAGTGCCACTGTCGGCGACCCAGTATCGTTCGCCCGGGCACCCTGCGCACGCTGGCACTTCCAACGGTCCGAGGTCGACGATGTAGGGATAGCCAGGGGCGGCTGTGCCCAGATCCGGAACGGTCTCGACATCAACGAAGCGGTAGTTCCGCGCAAGGTCACGGGTGAGCAACTCGAACTGATCGCCATCACCGTCGAGATCCGCGGCGTCGATGAGTACGTACTCGTTGTTGCCGCGATCAATGCAGGGTGAGCCTTCGCCTAAACGGTAGTCATCATCGACGGTGCCGATGATGCCGTCATCGCCAGCAGCGTTCATGAACAGCGGGTCGGCGTCGAAGCAGCCCACCACCGCGTTGGCCCACTGCAGTGGACCGGCAGTGCCGTTGTCCATGTCCATGATGAGACAGGAGCGGATGTCACCGGTGCCACCCCAGTTGTTGGAATAGGTGCAGACAGAGTTCCCCCAGCTGTTGGCGTAGCCGTTGTTGTCGTCGTCTCGACCGTCATTGCCCCAGACAATGCAGTTGTACAGAAAGGCCCCGAAGTCCATCGCCACGCCGCCGCAGCCAACTGTTCCAATCGGTCCACCTTCGCCGTCCTGTGTGTAGTTGCCAATGATCAGGCAGTTGGAGGCTATCGCCATCCTGTCAGAATCGAACGCCCCCTTTAGCGAAAAGCCCGCCGCCGAGCCCGCCGAGTTACCGGCAAAGACACAGTTGTTGACACGTACCTTTCCGTCGAAAACCACATGGGGTCTGGCAGTGCCCCCATTGTAGTCAACATGATTATCTAGGAATCGACAGTTCGCAACCTGCGTACCGAGGTTCATTGGGTAGTTGTCATTCGTGCCACCGTCCCTTCCTCCGAAGTACGCCATGGTCCCTTCCAACTTGTGGTCCGTCGTGCCATTGCGGGCGAACGTGCAATCCACGACGAAACTCGGAAGGCCAAAATTGCCCTGCATCGTGAAAGCCATTTCCTCTGCCCAGTTGTCTGTGATTGCAACGCGCTCCATGGTGAGGGGAAGACAGTCTGCGTCCACGATGCCACCATGATTGCCATTGCTCGGATCATCGCCGTAGTTGTCCGTCACGAGGCAGTCACGAATCGTCAGTCGATGCGAAATCCATTGGTCGGGGTACACTTCGGACTTAATGGCTATGCCATCGTTGGCTCGCCAGCACGCTGAGTATCCCTCATTGTTGTTAGCGCCGCGAATCGTGATGCCATCGAGCACAACCGGTCCGATGACATCTAGGTCCTCTGTGGCGGTGGCATTGCCGCATGAGATGCCTAAGACAAAGAGTGCATAGGCGTTGTCGCCACGGTTCTGCCAGTTGGGAAGATCATCGTTATTCAGATCGCCGCTTATGACAGTGAGGTTGGAAATGATGTCGCGGTCACTACGCTGCGTTTCCCAACCGCCAAATCCGCCATAAACCTCAACATTGCCACGTGGAACGAGTACGACCGCACGCGGGTTGTCGCCGTCTTCCCCGAAGGACGGGTCCTCGTCCATACGATAAGACGGGAGGTACGTGCCGCCACACAGCCAGATTTCATCGATGGAATCGCCGTTGTCACGGGCGGCATCGAAGGCAACCTGCAGATCGTTGAAGGCGGTGGCCCAAGTGGTGCCGTCCCCGCCGCTGGGCGCTGTGGCATCAACTCTGAAGATGTCCGCGTGTGCAGATGTCGCAGTCAGGCCGACCAGCAGTAAGCAGTAGACGAAGTTCAGTTTGAACATCCAACACCCCCCCATTCACGTTCCTGATCAGTTGCGGGCTCGACGTCTCCCCGCGACAAACAGACAGCAGAGCGGCGGCAGGGTGGCAGGGCCAGGCACGGTAGCCAGGTCAATTGTCCATCCCATGTGATAGGTCTGATTCTGTTGAAGGCTCCCCCAGTAGAACCCTTGATGATTCATCGCGAGGCTAGTGCCATCGCTCAATGCCAATCGGGAGGGATCAGATGGGTCAGTCCACCAACTGGAACCCCAGTCCTGCACATTGCCGAAGGGATCTACCTCACCATCGAAATAGATGTGATCGGTGATGTAGCCGGTAGGATCAAGATGCTCGTTGAAGTTGAAACTCGCATCTGTGATAAAGCCGGACGTGGCCGAGAGTACATCAAAGGTGTAGCCGCTGAACTCGCAGGGCAGAGCACCCAGCCAGGTCGTGCCCTCTTGCAAGTAGTTGGTGTAGTACATGCCCCAACTGATGGAATGCTCGCCGATATCGATGTAGCTGTCGATGACGATGCTCACGACATCATCATTGGGATCATCGGCATTGCCGTAATCCCAGACAGTCTGGTTGTAGGTGTACTCAACGCCGGCTCCGGCAACAAACTCGCCGATGTCAATGGTCCGCCCATCCGGCCACCACGGATTCGCGGTCATGTCACTCGTGACCGACACCGTATGTCCGTAGAGACTGGCCTCTGCCAGTGTGGTGCTGAATGCTGCCAATCCTGCGGCGATACAAGTTACATGAACAGCCTTCCAACGCGCGTTGGGAACATGTGGTCCGATCATCACGAGTTTCCTTCTCTTCTCTTCTCTTCTCTTCCGCCACCGAGCCAGACGCCCAGTTCAAGTTACATCTTGGGGCGGTCAGATTCCATAGAAAAACGGAGTTTGGGCCTTCGGGCGTCTCTAGGACGTCTATCGCTCTTTATTGGCGGCTCAACATCCACCCCACGCACCAATGATGAGCAAAATGTCGTTGACATCTACCACCCCATCCCCATTTGCATCACCCGCACCCGCACCGCCAAAGTCCGACAACACCAACAACACATCATCCACGCCCACCTGGCCGTCGCCGGTGACATCGCCGACACAGTCATCGCCGCAATCGTCAGCAAAAACGTTGTCACCACCGTCGACGAACTTCCCCCACACACCCGCGACAGCATTCCCGCAAAACGTGTTCCCCGCCACAAACGTCGCTTCACTTTCGAAGAACGCCGCCCCACCACCAACCGGCGCCATGTTCTCCCGCAACACACTGTCCAATAGCATCGGCTCACTGGCACGAGCAAAGAACCCGCCACCTCGACCATCCGCTTCGTTCAACTTAAACACACACGACTCGATCGTCGCGTTGCTTGGCACATCCGGATCGTGCGACCCAACACACGCCATGCCACCACCATCACGCCCACACACGTTCGACCGAAACGTGCAGTTGGTCACAATAGTGTGCGAGCCGTACGCATTGCTCATGCCACCACCGTCACCACTGACCACATTGCCTTTGAACAGACAATCCGTCACGATCGGGAAACACGGACCACCACCATTGCCGCTGCCATACGTACACATACCCCCACCACTGCCAAACGGATTCCCGGACTGAATGTTGTTCAGGAAACTGCAACCACTGACCGTCGGACTGCTGTACGAACGGTTGTAGATACCACCGCCGACATTGCCGACCAAGTTACCGCTGAACGTGCAGTTGATCACCTTGGCATCACTGCCCACGGTGTTCGTCATGCCTCCGCCCCAAGACGCCGAATTCGCCTCGAACAGACAGTCCTCGATATGCGGCTTCGCCGCGTCCAGGTTGTACATGCCCCCACCGTTCCCTTCCGACACATTGCCATGGAACGTGCACCCGATTACATCCGGACTCGCACCCACGTTACACATGCCCGCACCACCCCAACACGCGTTGCTCTCGATCACACAGAACCGGATTGACGGATCAGACTGCAACACAATGACGCCACCGCCACAGGACTGGTAACCGAAGACCGGGTCGGCGACCAGTTCACCGCGACCCTCCCGAATGCTGAAGCCCTCCAAGACGCTGTCGAGCCCCTCGCCGTTTGCGAAACGCACAACAGAGCCCTCAAGGTCGGCCCCGGTAATTTCCGTCGTGCCCGCCCCGGCGCCGATGACCGTGATCGCCTTGCCAAGAAAGTCAATGTTCTCGCCGTAACTGCCCGACGCAACCTGCACCACGTCGCCGTTGACAGACACATCGATCGCGGACTGGATGGTTGAATAGACGGAGGGCACGTGCAATACGTCCGCACCGGCCACCGAGTAGGCAAGCTGCGTCGCGGCCACACCAATGAACCATTTTCTTATCGAAGCCATCTCACTCTTCCCTTCACAGAACAAACGTGTCAGGCACTTTTCTCTTCAGCGGGCTCAGCACGCACCCCAATCGCCAATCACGAGCAGAAGGTCCGACACATCAACCACGCCGTCATCATTGGCATCGCCGGCACCAGAGCCACCGAAGTCCGCCAACACCAGCAACACATCCTCTACACCAACCACGCCGTCACCAGTGACATCGCCCGCGCAGTCGCCGGGACACGTGATCTCAAACACATTTCCACCTGCATCCTGCCATGGCCCGTTGATGTCGTGCGAAGTGTTGCTACAGAACAGGCAGTCTTGGATGACCGGTCCCGGCGACAACAGACTCAACATGCCACCGCCAACGTCGGCTGAGCAATAGGTAATGCTGCAGTTGCGAATGGTCGGCGCGCCACGCACGAACACGCCACCACCCCAATCGGCATTGCCGTTGGTGATCGCGAACCCGTCGATGAGCATGCCACTCATTGCATTGTCAAGATCGATTGCCAAGCCAGTGCCACCTGCATCGAGCACCGTGAGTTCGGCGCCGGCGCCAAGCAGGGACAACGACCGCCCGTTCAAATTGAGATGCTCCGCATACGTGCCCGCTGCAACTTCAATCGTCGTCCCGTCAGTAACATCGTCGATGGCTGCCTGAATCGTGGCGTAGTCGCCGGGCACGTGCACCGGCTCATTCGGCGCAATTGATGCGCGATCGATCCATGTGCTCCAACCGGAATTCGGACGCCACTCATGCGCCAGCCAGATCGCTCCACCCGATGGATCTGGGGAAGCCCCCGAGTAATCACCCCATCGACCACTGGTATCCGGCGCCGTTGAACCTTTGACCAATGCCGGTGGCTGAAATGTGCCAGATGCGTCGTTCGGCGAACGCACCGCACGCCACATGCTCGTGTACTCGTTGCTGGCTCCACGCGCAAAGACGATCGCCACGTTGTCAGCGGCATCCACTGCGATCGCCGGGAAGAACGTATAAATCCCGAAACCCTGATCCAACTCACCCGACTGCGCCACCACCGGCGTCTGTCCGGACAAGGGCCAGCCATGCATGTCGATCTCATACCAACGCACACGAGCACGGGAACCGTTCACATGATGCACGGCCCATACGGAGCCGTTGCGATAGGCGCACGACCAGAATCGCGGCTCAAACAGATAGTGCTGGATACTGGTGCCCTGCTGCGGAACTTGTGAGGGATACTGATACGTCGCCACCGGAAGGTCGTACGTCTCTCGATACGGGTCTCCAAGTGGATCAAGAATGGCATGAATGCGGATCTCACTGAATGACACGCCGTTGTTCGTGCCTTCGGAAGACTGCAACATGAACTGGGGCACATTCGGCTCGTCATCGGTGCTCCGCGGCAAACCCAGTGACTGATTCCCGCTGCCGGTAAGCAATAGTTCCGTCGTGCCGGAGACAGACTGGCCTGCTAACACCTGCGCCTTGGGCACCATGAGGATGGCATACTTGTCGCCGCCAAACATGTCACACGCCAGATACACGGTGTCCTCATCTACCGCCATGTTGGGTGAGTCGATGTCGTTGTCAACGTGACTCATGTCCAGCCGGTACTTGTGCCATGTGCCTTCTGGATTCGAGTCGTCCGACACGGCAAGTAGGAAGTACGACCCACCATTGTCACTGCGTTCATTTGCCATGGCAAAGAACCGATTGCTTCGCTGGTCATAAAGCACCTCGGGATCAAACACAAAACTGGTCGCCCCGACCGAACCCCAGAAGCCGAAGCTGTCTTCGATTTCGTCTTGAAACACCAGTTGCCCGCCGTGCGTGAAGAAGGCAATCTCGCCGTTGGTGACCTGCACCACGTGCGTCGGCCCGGCGGCAAGGTCTGGGTCAGGCGGAGTCCACCCCGCGTACGTAATACCCTCGAATCCAATATCACCACGCTGTGGCCGAGCCGTGCGACTTCGCCGCTGCGCCACGAAGTTCGGGTCGAACACGGGTGGAATGGGAACGTCGGCGTGGACCAACCCGTATGTCATGTCTGCTTCCGGCAGATCCATCATGCCCCACTTGGCATCGCCCGCTGTGGCAGTTGATGCCAACATAGCCGCCTTCTTGTCGCCGCCGGCCTTGCCACTGAGCGCAGCATGCAGCGAGCCATTTCCAGCTATGTGCAACCTGCCTGTAGCACGCACGGCCTCTAAATGGCCTCCGTGCGCGAGCCTGGTGGCCGCATGCATGTAGCCATGACGATCAATGGTCCGAGTCATCGTGTCATGCACCGGCTTGTCGATCGACCATGCCACCGCAATGTCACCGTCGTCTCCAACATCCATCGCCACACCGGTTATCCAGTGTCCCGGGGTTGACTGAGCGACGGTCTGCGGCTCCCTGCTGGAGGGCGTCTGTGGTTGAGCAAACCGCTTCACTTCAACACGCCAGCCATGCACGTCGCGGGCGAGCCATGCTGCTGCCGCCTGTTCGCCGTTCGACGCAACGACCGGCTCGATCGCATCGGATGCCAGTTGCATCGACGCAACGACCGGCGTTCCGTCGCCGGCGAGCATCGCTGCTTGAATCGACAAGGCGCCATCGGTATCACGCAGTGCCCACGTCGCAACCCAACCATCGCCCAAGGGCGCCACACCCGGCACCGAAGCAACGTACCCGCTGCTGGATAGTGTGAACTCCTGACCAGGCGAACCGCAAGGCCTCACCCTGCGAGCCATGACCTGCCCCGTACCAGCATGATTCGAAATCCACAACACCAACGCGCCACCATCGGCGTGCATGGCCACTACAGGTTCAACTTGATGACCCTGCTGCGTCACATTGACGCCTACCTCGTCTTCCCAGGCGATGCCGTTGAAGTGTCGCGCCACGATCGAACCTTGATCGCCGTCCTGTAACCAACTGGTCCACGCGACCCATGCACTGCCGTCATCGGCCATTGCCGAAGCTGGGTGCATCTGGTGCTCAAGCACATGCGTGTTGATCGTGAACTCGTCGGACGCCATCGTGCCGTCGGCATTGATGAACCGCCCCAGTACCCCATACTTGCCGCCCTGCTGGCGACGTGAATCCCAGACCACCAGCATGCGGTCCTGTGTGTCAGCCACGATCGAGGCGTGCCCCTGAGCGCTGGGGGCAAACTGACTCAATCGAGCGGGCTGCAAGAGGTCAATGTCCAACGATTGCTGTGCCGCGCATCCAGCACCCAGCAACGATCCGAGACAGACAACAACTGCGTAACGCCTCATGAAGTAGCTCCAAACTCAAGTCAACCCCCACGGCCATCGTCAATCCTAACCTGCAACTACCCTTGAACCGACAAGAAAACGGGTCTGGCACTCTTTCTGTGCTGTGCTACCCTCGCGGCTCAATGGCCAACGCCGAAGCAGACCTGTACCACGCACCCCAAGGACTCGATGCCTTGGCGAAAACGCCCGGCACCGACACACCCTCCGGCCCGAAGACGCTCCTCTGGCGTGCATGGCCGGAAACCACGCACCAACGCATCGACATCCTCTGGCACACCTTCGCCGACACCCAACTAGCTCGCACCGGCACACTCCAAGGACTGTCCCTCGCCAACGACGGCGATCCAACCGGCATCCTCGTGCTGCTGGAACCCGCAGGAAAACCAGACACACAAGAACGCGCCATCCCAACAAGCCGAATCACCTGCCTGCGCACACACAACGGCGACGTACTGCTGGGCCCAGACCACACCCACGCACTGGACCTCGCCCTGCTCCTGGACCACGCCACACGATGGCTGCACTCCACAGCCAAAGACACCGTGATCAAAAAACACGCCAACGCCTTCGCCGCCCTGGCTGACCGACTCCACGCCAACACCACACTCCAGTCAGAAGCACTGGACATGGCCGTGACATCTGCCAAAGATCCAATCGCCACCAAGGCACGACGCAACGCAGTAGGCTGAACACATGCCACGCCTCACACACACCATGCCTCCTCTCACTCCCCCCCATTTCACACTCTGCCTGAGCATCGCGGCCCTCTCGCTGACCTGCGCCTGCACCGCAGGCCCCATGCCCGAAGCAGACGAGACCTTCCTGAACAAACACCTCCCCGGCGTGGTGCTCAACATCGGCGAAGATGACCCCACCGCCGGCGACTGGCTGCCACTACGCCCACAATCCCAACGCTTTGACATGCCCGGCCACGGCAACGCACAACTCACACTGTCCACCATGCCCACCGTCCGCTCCATGGGACAACCCGTGGGCGCCGCCGACGGGGGCTGGGTGTTCGCCGCCAACGGCTCGTTCTTCGCACACCTGCGACAAGACGCCGACGGCAGCATCGTCGAACCAACACTGGCATCACACGATCTCGGACTGCTACTCCGACTGAACCCGCCCGAACCACTGCTGCTCACCGAAGCCAAAACAAACGAAGACATCACACGCAAGGTGCGCGTGCGCATCTACGACATGCACGAACCCGCCGTACTCGCACACTCCGGCGACCGACACCTGACCTACACCGACATGGGCATCTGGCGCGTCAAAGTCCCCGCAGGAACTTGGAATGCCAAGTTGATCCGCGTGCGAGCTGAGAACATCATCGCCGGAGAGACGTTCCAGTCAGTGCGCTACATGTTCTTCGTACGCGACGTCGGCGTTGTCGCCATGGTCGACACTAAGTCGTTCACGCACGCCGTCTACCCAATGACCGGCGTACACGCCGCGGTACTTGTATCAACCGGACCGCTCACTCGCTGATCCGCAGATTGCGAATGGCAACCCAACCCGTCTCGGCCTGATGACCGAACGCAATCGGTCCACTGACCGCATCCGCAGATACAATCGCCTCCGCAACCGGCACACCACCCACCGACACCTTCACAAAACGCATCGCTACGTGCGGCACCAACTCAATGCGCACACGAGCCCACGTCTTGTCGGCAACCAATCGTGTGGTCACAGCACTACGCCCGGCAATCGTGCCGGTCGATGGCCCGCCGTCCGGCGACTCACCCAACAACACACGCTCACCACCGAGATCAATCCACCCCAAGCCAATCGGCTGAAAACGCGTCTCAAACTCGATCACACAACTCGGTGGCAACGAAACATCGAAGATCGCCTGGCCAGTGCCGCCGGAGACATACATCTCCTCGCCATGCATCTCCAAATCAATACTGCCCAACGTCGCCCCGGGCTCACCCAACACGGCCTCGCCAGCACTGTCACCCAATACCGGCTTGACGCGAATGTCTGCAAAGCCCGCCGGACCATGCGCAGCAAGCAACCGAATGTCCTCAATACCCACCGGCAACGCAACGGCCTCAATCACCGACACACCCTGCAGACGCGCCTGCTCAACGCCGTCATCGCCCAAATCAACCTCAATGCGATGCCACTGACCCGGCCCCATCCAACCATCGCCTGACGCTGCAAGTACACGCCCACGAGCATCCACAATGGTCAATGATCCTGTGGTCCGCTGCGCTGTTGAGGTTTCTGACACCACCAAACGCGCACCGCCCGGCATGGCCACGCCAGCTTCACCACCTCGAGGCAACCACACACTAAATGCCAACGTCCCGGCACGCAACGCACCTGGAATCACCAGATCATCACCCGTCGTGCTGTCGTGCATAAGCAGGTCACTGCCAGGCTTGTCGGCGAAGGCTGTGTCGTCACTCTTATCCAACGCCGCGGCCCCCAACCGCCACCCGTCGCGACTGTCAGGCCCGGCGTCAAAGCGATCCCATGGGTCGCCCCACGTCAATCGAAGCCAACCCGCATCGGTCTCCGCAATACGCTTGCTCGGCTGCGCTGCCGCTTTGGCAGGAAACTTCAACACACCTTCACCAGGCTTGACATTCAACGTGTACGCCACTTCCGGGTGTAACAAGGCATGTCCCTCACTGCCCATGACACCACTGAGCTTCATGCGCACCACACGACCTGCACGCAGGCCATCGATGCGCACCTGCAGGTGCCTGCCGTCGTCGCTCAACGCGGCCGACGTCACCGTGAGCGCGCGCTTGCGCTGCTCTGGCGAACCGTACTCCCACCACCAGTGGTAGTCGTAGTCACGCACGTGAATCTGCGATGTCGCAATCGACCCCTGCACGGGACGCGTGAACTCGATGTCGAAGCCCCCCGGCACGGCTCGACAGTGCAGCATTTCCATGGGCAACACGCCAGTCCACTCCAGACGGCGAATCCCGTGGCCGGGCGCCAAACCGCCCCAACCACGATTCGTCATTCCCAAGATCAGCTTGCCCTGAGGTGAAAACAACACGCGGAACACCGAACCCACCTGCCGCTTGAACGGCCAGACGGCCCCCTGTGTAACACCGGCAATGTCTTCCAACTCGGCACGCAACACCATGCCGTTAGTCAACTCGGCCACGAAGAGCTGGTCCTTGAATGGCCCAAAGGCACCACTCGTGAGATCAGGCACCAGACTGCCGGTGCTGCGTGACCAGTCGTACGGAATCCAAATCGCCGCGGGTGTGCGCTCTACAGCCGGCGGCACCTTGTCCTCTGGATGCGTCGTGCCGTTGCCGTAGTGATCCGTCCAATGCAACGACGCGGGATGACCATGAAAGCCACCGGGCTCGACGACGAAGATTGGACTGCTTGCCATCCAATCGCCTTGGTTGTCGGTCACGAGGACGCGACCTTCAGCATCAATACCAACTCCAGCCGGCGACCGGAAACCCATGGCGAACGGCTCAACCACGCCCTCGGGCGTACAACGCAACAGCCAACCACGATGCTTGACCTTGGACTGGCCGTGAAACCATTCGGGATTGAAAAACCCGAGGTTCAGGCTGAAGTACAGGTTGCCGGCGGCGTCTCGAGGCAGTCCGAACGCGAACTCGTGGTAATTGTCGGAGAGACCCCAGTCATTCGCCACTGTATCGATACGCTCTGCAACACCATCACCGTCGAGATCACGCAGTCGCGACAACTCTGTGCGTTGTAGCACCAGCACATCGCCGTCAATCGTGTTCAGGCCAAGGCCTTCCCACAACCCATCGGCGTGCATGGTGAACGGGCTCAATGACGGATCGACTGCGTCCGGATCCTGGATCAACCACACACGCCCACGACGCGTACTTGCCGCAAGCGTGCCATCCGGAAGAAACGTCAACCCGCCAACCTCCAACACTTCACCCGCCGGTGGATTGAAAGACTTGACGATGTAGTACCGGTCCTCAGCATCGACATCGGGCGCCCCAGCCAGTGCGAGCAACAGAATGAGCGCACTCATGATGCAAGCCCCCCGCCCGCCTGCTTCACCGGCAACCCCGCTTCAGCGGCAAGGTCGATCCCCGTGTCTGGAAACACCACGATCTCCACCGTTCCATGTTCGGGAAGTTGCAACAACCCACTACCCAACGGCTGTGCACCGCGGACACCGACAAAGTGCATACGACCATCGAACGCCGGCTCCTGCCACCAAGTCCATGCGCCGTTGCCGCCAAGCTGTTCCAGACCGCCCTTGCGCCACGCCGGCAATCGCAGTTGCACGCCACTGCCGTTGCGCACTTCCAAGCTTCGCTGATAGCCCGCAAGTGGACCTTGGGTGGCCGCACCGCCGGACTCTCGAATCCGAGCGTGTCCCACGGAATACCGTACGACGCCCCGTTCGCCACTGACATCAGTGCCTTCAAGTTGTGCCGCCAGCGGCGCACCATGTGCTTCAAACACCGGCACATCTGGAACCAGATGAATCAAGCGGCCCTGCAAATCCAGTTTCGTTCCGCCGCGACCTTCCCAATCAGTGCGTTTCACGAAGGCGCCCTGCCGCGTACCTAGAAAGCGAACGTCATCCACCCGGTACATCAACGACATGCCATCTGGATTGCCAATCACCATGCCGCGGGGAATGTTCCCCATGCCAAGATAGATCTCCGGAAGCTTGCCTCGCACCACGACCGGCGTGTCACCGACGTGCATGATCGAGTCGGCATCGTTCGTGGCCACACGCTCCGGGAGCAGCGAACGCACGTGCTTGACGATGGCCTTGATCTGCCGCGACGAAAGCGTCTTGACAAAACCGAGCATGGGCGTGCCGCCGATCCCGCTGCGGACCACGCGTGTGATGGACACTTCGGTGTCTCCAAAAGAAAACCCGCCGGCGAGAAAGGAGCGGGCGGGTCGGTCGAGCTGGCGTGTGCCGTTGCCGTCTCCGCTGTCGCCATGGCACGAGGCACAGTGGGCTATGAACAACGCGTGCCCGTTCACCGGGCCGGCCGAAGACCCCGTGGCCGACACCTCCCGAGTCTCTGCTGTGGGCTGGCTGAATGTTGGTTGCGAACGATCCGGAATCGTCATGCCCCAACTCAACGCAATGATCACGAATGCGACGATCGGAACAACAATGAACAGACAGAACATGCACACGCCGAGACCGCGCACTTGCTCCTGCATGGTCTGTGGTTCGTGGGCGGACATCCGAACAGGATACAGGGCTGAGCCTTATCCTTGCTACGCCGAGAAGCTGCTGCCGCAGCCACAGGTGTTCGTGGCGTTTGGATTGTTGAACACGAATCCGCGCCCCATGATTTCGTCTTTGAAATCGATCGTCGTGCCGTTGAGATATAGGTAACTCTTGGGATCACAGATCACACTCAATGAGAACGCCTCATTGCCGTCGCCCTCGGCGACGGGTACCTCGTAGTCATAGGTCCAGACCTCATCAGAATCCTTGGTGGTCTCGGTGAGATCCAACAGATACGAGAAGCCTGAGCAACCCCCACCCTTCACACCAACGCGCAACCGAACGACCGCTGGATCAAGATCCTGCTGACGAACAATCTGCACAACCTCACGAGCGGCGGTTTCGGTGACAGTGACAGACATGGGACGGCTCCAAGAGGCCCTGAGAACAGGCCTCGAACTGGGCATTCTACCCCGATAGGCAGCACGGTTCTAGAGCTGTTTAGACTAGAATGATTCAAATCTGGCTGCCTGCTGCAAGCCTTGTTCCCGTGTGAGGATGCCTGATTTCCATGCCTGATGACCCCAATGCCATGCTCGATCAGTGGGCGGACGCCAACGAATACCGTTGGGGCTTCACCACCGATATCGAGTCCGAAACACTGCCCCCCGGCTTGAATGAAGACGTGGTCCGCAGGATCAGCGCCATCAAACGCGAGCCGCAGTGGATGCTGGACTTCCGGCTGGAGGCATTCGCCAAGTGGAGGCAGATGGACGAACCCGAATGGGCCCACTTCCCCGATCACGATTGGCGACCCATCGACTATCAGGCAATCTCCTATTACTCCGCACCCATAAGCGACGACGACCGCCCGAAGAGCCTGGACGAAGTCGACCCAAAGCTGCTGGAGACCTACGAGAAACTCGGCATTCCGCTGGAAGAACGCGCGGCCCTTGCCGGCGTCGCCGTGGATGCCGTGTTCGACAGCGTGTCCGTGGCCACCACGTTCCGCGACAAGTTGATGGATGTGGGCGTGATCTTCTGCTCATTCTCGGAAGCCGTGCGGGACTACCCGGAGCTCATCAAGAAGTACCTCGGCACCGTGGTCCCAAAGGCAGACAACTACTTCGCCGCACTGAACAGCGCGGTCTTCACCGATGGCTCCTTCGTGTACATCCCCAAGGGGGTCGCATGCCCCATGGAGTTGAGCACGTATTTTCGCATCAATGCCATGAACACGGGTCAGTTCGAACGCACGTTGATCGTGTGCGACGAAGGCGCATCTGTCAGTTATCTGGAAGGTTGCACCGCACCACAGCGAGATGAGAACCAGCTGCACGCCGCCGTGGTGGAGTTGATCGCGGAAACCGACGCATCCATCAAGTACTCGACCATTCAGAACTGGTATCCCGGCGATGAAAACGGCGTCGGCGGCATTTTCAACTTCGTAACCAAGCGCGGTATCTGCCGAGGCGATCGGTCGCACATCTCTTGGACGCAGGTCGAAACCGGTTCGGCAATCACCTGGAAGTACCCCTCCTGCGTGCTCAAGGGCGACGACAGTGCCGGCGAGTTCTACAGCGTCGCCCTGACAAACGGCTACCAGCAGGCCGACACTGGCACGAAGATGGTCCATATCGGCAAGAACACCACCAGCAACATCGTGTCGAAGGGCATTAGCGCCGGTCATGGGCAGAACACCTATCGCGGCCTGGTCAAGGTGCGGCCCAACGCATCGAACGTGCGCAACTTCACGCAGTGCGACTCCATGCTCATGGGCAGCCAGTGCGGCGCGCACACGTTCCCGGTGATCGAGGTCGAAAACGACACCGCCATCATTGAGCACGAAGCCACGACGTCACGTATCGGCGAAGACAAGATTTTCTATCTGAATCAACGCGGTCTCTCGTCTGAAGAGGCCGTGTCCATGATCGTGAACGGCTTCTGCCGTGAAGTCCTGGCAGAGTTGCCTATGGAGTTCGCAGTCGAAGCACGCAAACTGCTCGAGGTCAGCCTCGAGGACAGTGTCGGCTGAGTGCCGTCCTGCAACCGAACACCGGAGTGAGAACGTGTCCCTTCTAGAGATTCACAACCTGCATGCCAACGTCAACGGCATTGAGATCCTTCGCGGGATCGACCTGACCATTGACGGTGGTTCTGTGCATTCAATCATGGGCCCCAACGGCTCCGGCAAGAGCACCCTTGCGAAGGTGCTCGCCGGCGACCCCGTATACGAAGTTACGGAAGGCACCGTCACGCTCAACGGCGTGGATCTGCTGGACATGGAGCCCGATGAACGCGCCCGTGAAGGCATGTTCATGGCGTTTCAGTACCCAGTAGAGATTCCGGGCGTGAGCACGAAGTACTTCCTGCGTGCGGCCGTGAACGCCATGTTGAAGCATCGCGGCAAAGATGAACTCGACGCTGTTTCGTTCCTGAAGAAGGTCAAGGAAACCGCGCCGATGGTCGACCTCGACCCCGCGCTGCTTGACCGCGCCGTGAACGAGGGCTTCTCCGGCGGCGAAAAGAAGCGCGCTGAAGTGTTCCAGATGGCCATGCTCGAGCCCACCATGTGCGTGCTGGACGAAACTGACTCCGGGCTGGACATTGATGCGCTTCGCGTGGTGGCCAACGGCGTCAACACGTTGCGCAATGCTGACCGCGGCTTCCTGGTGATTACCCACTACCAGCGACTGCTGGAGTACATCGTGCCAGATGTCGTCCATGTGCTGATCGATGGACGCATTGCCCGCACGGGTGGCAAGGAACTCGCCTTAGAACTCGAAGAAAAGGGTTACGGCTGGATCGAGTCTTCCTGTGACTCGACCTCCGGTTGCTGACATGCCGACCATGACCTGTTTCCTTGACACACTGAATGACGCCGCCGGATCCGACGAGCTGCGTACAGCTGCGCTGACCCGCTTTACCGAGCAGGGCTGGCCCACGCGACGAGACGAAGCCTTCCGATACCTGGACCTGCGCGACCTGCGAGAAGTCGAATGGCAGTTGGACGGCGCCACGCGAGTCGAAACGCCCATGGGTCTGGACCTGCCTGGTGCTACGACGCTTGTGTTTGTGGGCGGCAGATTCGATGCAAGTGCTTCCGACCCCCTGCCGGATGGCGTGACCATGGAACATGTCGAGTCGACCATCACCGGCGACGACGACCCCTTCACCAATCTGTGTCTTGCCGCCAATCCGCAGACGCTGTGTATTCGCGTGGCCGCCGGCGCAACCTTGGACACGCTGCATGTCATCCACGAAGCGCAGGGCACCGACCTTCTGGTGGCGCCACGGTGCGTGATCGACGTTGCCGAGAACGGCAAGGTGATCGTGGTGGAGTCCATTACGCTTGAAGGGGACGGCAGCACACTGTTGTGTACGCCCGTTACCGAGATCATTGCCCACCACGGCGCACATGTTGAACTGGCACGCCTGATACACGGTTCACCCGAAGCCTGGTGCTGTGGCACGATCGCCGTGGACGCTGCAGATGGTGCCGTCGTGCATGCCTCCGCCATTCCCTATGGCGGCGCGGTCTGCCGAACTCGTCTTGACTCCCGGCTCTCTGGGGAGAAGGCCCATGTCGACCTTCGCGGCCTTGGGGTTGCCGGAGATGACCGCCATGTCGAGACCATGCTCAAGGTGCGACACGCCGCAAAAAACTGCACCAGCAACATGATCTTCAAGCATGTGCTCGGTGACAGTGCAACAGCATCATTCACTGGACGCATTCATGTGGACGAAGACGCCTTTGGCACCGATGCCGTGCAGATGAGCCGAAACATCCTGCTCTCCCCCAACGCCCGTACCTACAGCCGGCCGCAACTGGAAATCTATGCTGACGACGTGAAGTGCACGCATGGCTCCACGACCGGCCGCCCGGATGAAGAAGCTGCGTTCTATCTGCGAGCGCGCGGAATCGACAAAACAACCGCAGACAGCCTACTGGTGTGGGCCTTCGCTTCAGAAGTGCTCGATGAGCTCGAACCCGCCGCGTTGCGGGTGGAAGCCGCCAAACGCCTCATGGATCAACTGCCTGGCGGAGACGCTCTGGATCCGACCGTCGTTGCGCCGATAGCACTGACATGAGTTCCGCCACCGCGATCGACGTCGCCGCGATTCGGGCAGCGCTGCCCGCACTGTCGGTGCAGGTTCATGATGACAAGCGGGTCATCTATCTCGACGCCGCGGCTTCTGCACCTCGGCCAACGCCGGTCATGGAAGCTGTGTCGGCCTTCGACAGCCAGTTTCCCGCTAACGTCCACCGTGCCACGCATCAGATGGCGTCGGAAGCGACCGAGGCTTTTGAAGGCGCTCGGGCAGACGTCGCCCGCTTCGTAAATGCCGCCTCGCCGAACGAGATCGTGTTCACCAAAAGCACGACGGAGTCCATCAACCTCTTCGCCAACAGTTGGGGCGCGGCGAATCTGGGCGAAGGCGATGAAGTGCTGGTGACGGCGCTCGAGCACCACGCGAACATCGTGCCGTGGCAACTGCTCGCCGAACGCACCGGATGCGTGCTGACCGTGATCGACTGCGAAGACGACGGCAGCATTGACCCCGGGAAGGCGATGGCGTGCTTCTCCGACAGAACAAAGCTGCTGTCCATCACCTGGATCAGCAATGCAACTGGCACGGTTGTCGATGTGCACCCATTGATCCCCGCCGCCAAGGCCAAGGGCATCATGACGCTCATCGACGCCGCCCAGGTAGTGGCCCATCGCCCCGTAGATGTGCGGGCATTGGGCGCCGACGCCATCGCCTTCAGTGGCCACAAGATGTTCGCACCCACCGGCATTGGTGCACTATGGGCCCGCAGTGATCTGCTTGAGTCCATGGCGCCGTATCAAGGTGGTGGCGAGATGATTCGCACGGTATCTTTCGGCGAGACCACCTGGAACGACCCGCCGTGGCGTTTTGAAGCGGGCACGCCGAACATTTCCGGCGCCATCGGCTTCGGCGCCGCTGTGCGTTGGTTGGAAGCCATCGGCATGGATGCAGTCGCGGCGCACGACGCGGCACTGACACCCGAACTTGTCGAGCGTCTGTCCGGCATTGACCGCGTGCAACTGATCGGCACACCGACCGATCGATCCGGCGCGGTGAGTTTCAACGTCGAGGGCATGCACCACGCTGACTGCGGCATGCTGCTGGATCGCCACGGCATTGCCGTACGCACCGGACACCACTGTGCGGAACCGATCATGGCTCGCCTTGGTGTGACAGGCACGGTGCGCGCATCGATCGGCTGCTTCTCCAACTCGGAAGATCTTGAAGCACTGGAAACGGCACTGCGCCGCGTGATTGAGGTATTCGGATGACCCCCCCTCATGAAAACAATCCCTCACGCGACATCATCATCGCCGCCATCAAGACCGTGCAGGACCCGGAGATCCCGGTGGACCTGTATGAACTCGGCCTGATCTACGAACTGGACATCGCCGATGACGGCGTGGTGAAGGTCGTGATGACATTGACGACACCAAACTGTCCGGTGGCGGAGACACTGCCAGGCATGGTCGAGAAGGCCGTTCGAGCGGTCGTGGGCGTCACCGACGTCACCATTGATCTGGTGTTCGAGCCGGTGTGGGATCCGTCACGCATGAGTGAGGCGGCAAAGCTAGAGCTGGACTTCACGGGAAAATTCGACCCGGCTGCGATCAGTGCGAAGAAGCGAACAGGCCTGACCGTCGGCCGTCGGAAACCTGGGCAACGCTGAGGCAGGCAAGCGTTGCCGCGTGCACATGCGGTCCTCTACAATCACGACATGACCGAATTCATCAAAGCTGCAGTGCTCTCCGATGTCCCGCCCGGATTTCCGGTACCGGTGACGGTCGGTGGCAAGCGGATCGCCCTGTACAACTTGGATGGCGAGATCCATGCGACTGCTGAGCACTGCACGCACGCGGAGTACAGCTTGTGTGATGGGGATATCGAGGGATGCACGATCGTGTGTCCGCTGCACTATGCGAGTTTCAACATCAAGACCGGTGCAGTCATCGATCCGCCGGCGTGCGACGACTTGAAGACGTACGAGACGAAGGTCGAAGGCGATGAGATCTTTGTGGCTGTTAATGCGTGAAGGCGACTGTGTGAAGCCAGTGCGGCTGAAGGGTGTCAGACACCTGTCCCCATAAACACCTTTTGCTCGCCCGGACACGGATGCGCCGCGTCGAAGACAACCAACGCCTCGCGTGGATGCACAACGACAGCCGACTCGTCCACCACACCCTCGGCATTCTGCACCGCGCCAAGATCCAACCCAAGATGCTTCGCCATGAACGGATACATGGCCGCACGCTTGCTTGCCCCGTAGTCATGCCATTCATCCGCAAAGTGCGCGTTGGCAACGTTGCCGGGCTTGCCTAAAGCCGCGTACACCCGCTGCACATACGGGAACTCGACACTGGGCGTGTTGCTCGTCCAATCGCCACCGCATGAAATCAACAACATGGGACGCGGCGAAGCCGTGGCGGCGATCTCCACGTTATTTGTGTTGTGCGCCGGTCCATCGTGAATAGGAAGGCTCGATTCACATGGACAGCCACCGAAGAAGTGCGCCGACACCATGACCACCGGCACCGAGACGGCAACGCGATCATCGACGCACGTCAACAGAAATGCCTGCGTACCGCCACCGGAACTGCCGGTGACGCCAATGCGATCCGGATCGACCAGACCCAGCGACAACAGAAAGTCGATCACCCGCATGCTGTTGAACGTCTGCAGCGTGACGGACGCCGATCGCCGATGCTCAACCTGCGTCGATTCACCCCACCCCACCATGTCCCAGGCGAATACAACCGCGCCCATCCGAGCCAGCGTGGCGCACCGCACCTGGTGATTGCGACGAAAGCGACCCTCGGGATCATCGCCACGGGCACCAGAGTGACCATGCGGACACAGCACTGCCGGACGAAGCCCTTTGTATCGCAATGGCAGATACAGATTGCCGGTCACGTAGACGCCCGGCGTGGACTCGAAGGCAACCGCCTCGACCGAGTACCCATCGTGCACATGCACATTCCGGCGAATCGGATGCAACGGCCAAGGCCTCGCAGTCGGCAAGCCAAGGGTCAAACGAACGTGTTCACGGATGGTTGTCGCCCGAGTGGTCCACTGTTCTCCGGTGGACCAGGTCGAGCCCATCGCCGTGAGCGCCGCGGCGCCGTCGGGCTCAGACAGCGACACGGTGGGCGGCCAGAAGTCGCGGTCGGGTGCCGCCATCGCCCAAGGACCACAAGTGAGTGTGGCTAGTGCAGCGCAGCAGGCGGTCGTGATGAACTTCAATCGCACAAGGAGCACTCTAGAGAACGGGGCGGCATGCCCGCCGACGGAGCGTGCCAAAGTGCAGGCCCCACCTATGAAAAATCTATTCACAGGCGATTGCAATCAGTCGGGTCAGTCGGCAATCCGGCCCCAGTTGCCAGTACGCGTGCTCGCCATTGCTCAGATTCTGCACCATGGTCACCACCCACGAGTCGCCTTCGATGCGCAACTTCGGTGCCGTCATGGTCTGCAATACCACTGGTCTCCACATACCCTCAAGATCAGCCATGGACTGAGGCAGCGCACCATGCGTATCGAAAAACTGCTCAATGGCCCCCTGCACGCGGCGGAGCACAGTGCGAGGAAGCACTTGACTGTCAGGCACGAACGCCTGTGTGCCCGGCGGCGCATCGACGAACTGCACCCGACCCCAGTACTCGGGGCGATGCATATCGATGGCGTCCTGTTGCGACCACACCCAGTTGTCTTCCTTCACGCCCTCGGGCTTTACATAGGCCCCATCGACCACCTCCAGCGGCCACTGCACGCGCGAGAAGTTGATGAACCACGTGTTGCGGTCACGCGGAGGGCAGACAATGCCACTTGCATGCGGCTTGAGGCACGACCACGGAATCGCCACTTCAATCGTCCATCCGCGATCCACGTCAGAAGGGTCATTCAACGTGCCGTCCAAATGCACAGCGCTGCGCAAGCCTTCCATGTCCCACGCAATGTTGTAGTTGCCGCCCCAACGATAGCCGCGTGTCAGCTTGAGATCGAACTCGGTCCCCAACGCGTTGATCTCGAACTCAGCATAGTTAACCTGGTCACCATCGGGGTCAATGAAAATCTCCCAGTCGTTGTCGCGATAGATGATGGAGTCTCGTGTGGTCAACGTGGCCCACAGGTGCGGCTCATCCAACCAAGCTGCGAAGTACAGATACTCGTCGTCCCAGACCATGGCACACGTGGTGTCCCAATCCGGCCGCGGCTTCGATTGACCCTCGATGTCGATGTACAACTCGGTGCGAGGCGCCTTCGCCCAAACAGCTTCGCTCGGACGGCCATCAATGGTGATCGGTGACGTTGCACGCCCAGCCACGTAGACACGTGGGTGATCTGCAGGCAACACGCCATCAATGCTGGGGCCTGGGTCCAGTGCCTGACAGCCCGCTGCCAGAAACATGCCTGCCCAACTCACCACCCAACAACCAATCAAGTTCATGATCGCTCCATAGCTCCCCCCGACTCGGTGCCGACCTTACCATCGGGCCGACTATGACGACGCTCTCGCTCCAGCAGATCGATACGCACTCACCGCCGACGGCGCCCTCAAAGGCCCGCAGCGGCCTGATTGATGCGCATGGGCGAACGATTCGGGACCTGCGACTGAGCGTCACCGACCGCTGCAACTTCCGCTGCGCGTACTGCATGGAACCAGACGAACGCTTCCTGCCAAAACAGAGCCTGCTGCAGTTGTCCGACTATCTGGACATCATCGACGCCGCGATCGAGTTGGGCGTGCGAAAGCTACGCATCACCGGCGGTGAGCCCACGCTGTATCCGAAACTCGACGCCCTCCTTGAATCGCTTGGCAACCGCGACCTTGACGACATTGCCATGACCACCAACGGCTGGCGACTTACGGCTGCGCAGGCCACCCGGTGGCGCAACGCAGGGCTCCACCGCCTGACCTTCAGCCTGGACACACTGCGCGCCGACCGCATGGCGGCGATCACCAGATCCACAACAACGATCGACACCGTGCTGCAGTCAATCGAAACGGCTGCCGCCGCGGACTTCCCGCGACCAAAGGTCAACGTGGTCGCCCAACGCGGTGTGAATGACGACGAAGCCGTTGACTTCGCCCGCCTCGCACGCGAACGCGATCTGGACATTCGCTTCATCGAGTTCATGCCGCTGGACTCCGGGCGTCACTGGGATCGCGACACCGTGGTCACCGCCGACGAGACACAGGCCGCCATCGAACGCGTCTTCGATCTGAAACCCCGTGCCGGAACCACCGCAGCCCAGACCAGTACGAACTTCCGATTTGCTGACGGCGCGCCGGGGGCCATCGGCTTCATCGCCCCTGTCTCAAGACCCTTCTGCGGCGCCTGCAATCGACTGCGCATCACCGCCGAGGGCATGGTGCGGCCATGTCTGTTCTCAACACGCGAGTGGGACCTGCGGCCGGCGATGGCCTCTGGCGATCGACCATTGCTGCAGCGGTTTCTGCAGGATGCCACCTGGACCAAGCAGGCAGGACACGGCATTGGCTCGGCGTCGTTCCAGCAACCTGAGCGGGGCATGCGGGCGATCGGCGGCTGAGACTTCTGGAGGCGCCTTGTGTTCGGACCAGCTGGTACGCTGCCTCCGTCCCATGTCTCCACTGCACTCGCCACTGTTAGCCCTGCGTTGTCTGCTCGGTGGCGTCCTGATGGGCCTTGCCAATCTAGTGCCGGGGATCAGCGGTGGCACCATGTTGCTGGCGAGCGGGGTGTATCTCTCGTTCGTCGATGCCATTGCCGATATCACGGCGTTTCGATGGTCGATGCGAAGTTTCGCGACCCTCGCCGTGATCGGTGCGGGCGGCGGTGCGGCGATTCTGCTCGGAGCGGGACTCATTCGAGAATTGGTGGAGTCTTCACGTTGGGCGATGTACAGCGTGTTCATCGGGCTGACACTCGGAGGCATTCCTCTGTTGTGGTCACTCGTACAACCGTGGCGAGGGGCGTCCATCCTGGGTTGTCTGGCCGGACTCATCGCGATGGCACTGTTGGCCATGGCGCCGATGACTGGCGTTGGCGGTGCCTCAAACACACTGCTCTTGATGCTTGCCGGCCTGCTTGGTGGCGCTGCCATGGTGTTGCCCGGCCTCAGCGGCGCCTACCTGCTGCTCATCCTGGGGCAATACGTGCTGGTGCTCGCCGCGGTGGAGTCGCTGCAAAGCGGAGCCGTCGCAGAAGCGCTGCCGGTACTGATCCCCGCGGGTGTCAGCGCGGTTGTCGGCGTTGTGGGCGTGAGCAATATCATGCGATGGCTGCTGCGCTCGCACCCCCACCCTACGCACGGCTTTCTGCTGGGACTGCTCGCCGGAGCGGTCTTCGGCTTGTGGCCCTTCGCTGCCCCACGGGCACCGCAGGTGGGCGAGATCATTCGAGGGCAAGCCGTCACGCAGGCGCAGGTCGATGCAACCTCCATTGAAATGAGGCACTGGCCGCTGGAGCACGTCGCACCTTCCGGCGGACAACTCATGGCTGCCTTCGGCCTGATCCTGGCGGGGTTCGCTGCCTCCGCAGGCATCGGACGGCTGGGTTCGACCGATGAATCCACCGATGAATCCTGAAGAATCTTCATCTTCTTGAACCGCGTTTTTGGCTCCGTAGTGGCCCTTGAGACCCAACTTGCCGCCATACGACGCTCTTTTTTGCTGCGTTTTGAACGCAGGGGCAAACACACGGTCCCGAACACCGTATCTGAGGGTGTGGCAGCAACACCTGCCGCCTCCAAACGAACTCTCTCCTCTCTCTCCTCTCTCAACCACCGGCCCTGCTCACGCAGGGCCGGCGGTGTTTTTGTGCCTCTGCGGGTCAGCGAGGAGCGAACCTGACCGTGCATCGTCTTTTTTCTCTTTCCGGCAAACACCGCACGCCCAACCCCGTAGTTGGAGGTGAGCCAGGACAACCTGACTCCTACAACTTGCTCCTCTCTTCTCCTCTCTCCACCAGCGGCCCCGTTTACCCGGGGCCGTTGGCGTTTTTGACCCCTTTCTTTGACATCAGGTTTTTACCTGCGTCTGTCCATGCGGCGCGCACTGGACTGCTCTACACCCGTACCAACACATGAATGGCGGCCACCCGGCAGCCGCGTCCCATGACTGCACGCGACGCGCCTCACACCAGGCCCGACGAGCAGTGTTTCACCGAGCCCGGTCCATACACACAAGCAGTGCCGACCGATAATGCGCAACCTCCGCACTACGCGGCTGTTGGCACATCGAACCGAACGGCCCTTTCTGAAGAAGTCATCGCTCTCTTGCCGAAAGGCTGCCTGACGCAAGGATGTATTTCAGGGGCGACGTTCGGATGATGGCGAAGGCTCGGCAGATACGAACCAAGGCAAAGGAGCTGCGTGAACACCTGCTCGAACAGCAGGCGGTGCTTGACGCGCAGCTCGCCATCACCGGCAAGGCAGACCCCATTCGATCCGTCACCGGCCGCTCATCGCTTGAGCAGGCGATTGAGTCGACCAACGCGCTGATCATCAGCCTGGATCGCATTCTGTATGAGCACGCTCCGACGCCGTTGATCACGACGGTCGCAGGCTTCTCCAGAACACAGATCCGGGCGACTGCCTGACGAGCTACCCTGCTCTGCATGTCCACCCGCCCCATGCTGGCCGTCAAACGGCTGCATCCTGCTGCCGTCGTCCCGAGCTATCAGAGCCGGGGCGCTGCGGGCATGGACCTGCACGCCGCCATCGACGAAGCGATCACCATTGCGCCCGGCGCGATTGCAAAAATCTCCATTGGCATCTCTATTGCACTCCCACCGGGCCACGAGGGACAGGTGCGGCCACGAAGCGGCCTGGCCAGCCGACACGGCATCACGCTGCCCAACGCCCCGGGCACGATCGATGAGGACTACCGCGGTGAAATCCTGGTGCCCTTGATCAATCATGGCAGCGAACCGTTCACTGTGGAACCGGGCATGCGGGTGGCCCAGATTGTGGTGGCACCTGTCACCCACTGTGACACATTGGAAGTTGACGATTTGGATTCGACCGCCCGCGGCGCAGCGGGCTTCGGCTCAACCGGCGCCTGACAAGCCCGTTAGGTCGGTCAAACCGATTGGCTCTCGGGCAAAGAAGGGCTCCGCCGCTGCCGTGCCGATGCGCGAACCATAGAAGGTGTTCGCTGCCGCGAGCCACTCCACAACGCGACGATTCTTCTCCGGAAGCACGAACTGTGTTTCGTACGCAATGATTGAGTCGTGCTTGCGCTGCTCGTATCCGCTGATGTCGAACAGAAAGCTCGGCTGTGGCACGACACGCAGATGCGTACAGTAGTAATGGAACAACCAACGGGGATAGACGGGCTCGCCTGGGAGATCGATCTTGGTGAGCTTGGCGTCAAACCTCGCATCTTCCACAATGCGAGTGACGGCCCGGTGATCCGGATGGGCATCTTCACCGTGCGGCACGAACAACATGTCGGCCTGGTGTTCACGAATAATGCCCGCCACAGCGTGCCGTGCTTCGATGGTGTGCTCCACGAATCGATTGCGTAGCCCAACATGCACACGGGTCACGCCCAAAATATCGGCCGCCGCCGCCGCTTCCTTTGCACGGGTTTCGGGATCCCCGAACGGTGTGGGCTCGCCGTCGGTCACGTCGACAAGCACCACGTCGTGCCCCTGCTCAGCCAGCCGGGCAATAGTGCCGCCCATGCCGAGTTCCTGATCATCCGGGTGCGGTCCAAAGACGAGAATGCGCATGGGTTGATTTTACTCGACGATCGCTGCTCGGCGAGTCAATACGGCGGCAGCCTGGGACCCCGACGGCAATCGACGCAGATTGATCGGCACCCTGATGCGGGCAGATTCCACCTTCGCCAGATCCTGTTCTGCCACATCGCCTTCTACGGCAGCTTGAGCCACCAACGCCTCCGCCAATGGGTCGCCCACCAACGCAGCGACCCGACGCAGGCGGTCGAGTTGCTGCACCGTCTCAGGACTGGGTAACTGTCGACCCACGACGCCCGCCACTGCCCGGCCCACCGCATTGAGATCCAGATTGTCCGCCCAAAGCAACGCCCGTGCACACTCCAACGCTGGTGCGTGGGCCGTGAGCACCTCGATGGCCCGCGCCAAATGATCCTGCTCAACGGCGTTCTGCACCTCAGTCCGCAACGCCTCCATTGACGCTGTACCCAGATCAGATGCCCGCAACTGGTCCAGCGCCGCCAGTGCACGTCCCGCACCCATGCGCGTTCGCACACGCACAAACAGAATGGACGCGCCCGGATGGAGGTATGGATCCTCCACGCCTTCCAACCAGGGACGAGCCGTCGCCAATCCGGCAACCGCATCGGCTGCCCAGGACAACACCGCCTCCCTGGCGATTCGATTGGCACCGTCGGGCAACGCATCCAATGCCGTCCGCCGAGCTTCTTCAACTGCTTCATCCATGAGCGCATCGACCAACGGCGACACCGGCTCGAACGTCGGCAAGTGCCGCTGCAGTGCTTCAATCGCACCCTTGTGCCGCAACCTGCGTGCGAGGTCTTCGAACGGCCCCAGTCGACGGCGGCCACCGGGCTCTGGTGGCAGCAGAACGACGGCGTGCCCGGGAATGGTCGTGACCGCCTCAATGTTCGCCAACTGTGCTGTCACCGCCGCGACAAAGGCATCTGCACGCTCCGGCTTCAGCATCCTGGTTGTCCGCAGTTCCGAGATCAGTTGCGGAAGTGCATCAATCCAAGCCGCAACCAGCGCCAGTTGCGGCCCATGCTCTTCGACGTGGTCCAACAGCGCCGCGATCAACAGCCGACACAGCGCGGCACACACCGCCGCATGACGTCGCTCATTGGTATCTGTCGATGTCTGCAGGACGGCATCGTTCGCGTCGCGCAAAGCACGAAGCGTCTTGAGGTCGCGCCGGACCCAAGCCGGCGTTGCCATCAGAGGCTGTCGCCTGACTGTCTTTCAGCCTGCTCTCCGGACGACTGTCCTGCCCGTTGTCTGGCCAGTTGCTTCTGTCGACCGCACCCGGGTTCGCCATAGCGAATCCACTGCAGACTCAGCCCCTCTGGCGGAAACGTCGCTCCCGCCTTCGCACGATCCAGCGATTGAAGCGTGGCCTGGATTGAATCCGCAGGCCTGCGCTCAGCACCGATCTCCACCAGCGTGCCAGTGATGATGCGCACCATGTTCCACAGAAAGCCCTCGCCGGACACATCAATGGTCAAACGGCCGTCTTCGACCAGCGTCACATCACACGTGTGCACCGCACGGATAGTCGACTCGCGAGTCTGGTTGATGCGCGTGAAGGCTGCAAAGTCATGGCACCCCACAATGTCCTGTGCCGCATGCTGCATCAACGCAACATTCAACGGCCAAGCCGTCCACGCCGTCCAGAATCGATCGAAGAGCGGTCGTGTGCAAGCGTCACGTCGGCCGAACGCCACCGTGTATCGATAGCCCTTGGATTCAACATCGCCGATGATGTTGAAGGCGTCAGACACAATCTGGGCGTCAACAACCTGAATGTCAGATGGCAGACGAGACGTCACAGCAGCAGCCAGACGTTCAACCGGTACTGGAATGTCGGCGTCGAAGGCCGCGACTTGGCCAATCGCATGCACGCCGGAGTCGGTACGTGATGCGCCGAACACATTCACCGGCTGCCGCACGACTGCACGCACAGCTTGTTCCAGAACTCCCTGCGCGGTGCGCAGTGGCACAACACCGGGTGGATGCTGCTTCTGCCAGCCATGGAAGTTGGTGCCGTCGTACGCGACGGTGAGCTTGAATCGTGCCATCGACTCAGTGCCCGAAGAGTGAGCCCGGTGCGGCGAACATGCCGGCTGTGTCGAAGTGCTCCAACGCCGCATCGACGTCGGGGAAGATCTTCGTGGCGGTCTCGGTGATGAATGGCGACGGCGCCTTCGCCGGCTTCCACACCACGTAGACCTCCTTCGTGTGCTCCCAAGCATGCTGCAGTTCCCGCTCAACACCACTGGACAGCCCCGGCATGCCGCCGGGCAACTCAGGCACCAGCGACACAATCATGTCGCTCTGATCGATCAACTTGAAGTCGCGGCTGTAGATCTGTCCATCGACATCACCTGCGATATCGAGCACTTCTTGCACACTGACGTCCAAGTCGGTGCCTTCGCGACCACCGAAGGCGTGCGGCGTGACGTCGATGCGCTTCTTGCCCTCTTTTGCCGCGGCAATCGCACGATCGAGCAGTAACTTCTCGTCTACGTCCGCAGGGTCGAACGTGATGAAGTGCTCGGCAAGCGCTGCACGAAACCGGGCGATCTCATCGAGAATGTCCGGCATGTCGACCACATGACTCATGGGGAACGACGGATACACCTTGCGCATTTCCGGACGGGTCACGAGCCGATGGCACGTCTCGACAGTATCGGATTCGCGGCCTCGACTGAGAATGTAGAAGTTGTCACGACACCCCATCGCTGCTGCGAGAATCTCCGTGACGATGATCTCTTCTTCACGCCAGACCATGCAGTCCTTCAGCGTGGCATCAATGTCATGCTCTGCATGCAGGCGGTGATGCACCATTTCGATATTGTCCAGCAGACAGATGAACATGTTCGGTTTGAGCATTTCCATCTGGTCGAAGTCGAAGGCACTGAACAGCCCGTGCCGCCACCGGAAGGTCGCGTGGGTGTTCACGATCAGATCTTCGTGCTCTTCCGCCGGCGCTGTTTGACTGATGATGTCCTTGAAGGCCGCACGGCGAAGCGTCGCCAGACGACTCAACGGCAGATCCAGAATGCGGCCACCGCGTACGTCTGGCGCCTCCTGATACATCATGTTGCCTACATGGAAGAGCTCAAACGGGCATCCACGTTCAGCGCCGAGCGCCTTGGCCGCCTCGAGATAGGGCTTCTTGTCAATGCCAATCTGACCGGTAATGATCGCTCGCATGAATGCACTCCTCCGAGCGGGCATTCTATCAGGTGACAGGCGTTTCCCGGCGTAGAGATCTCAACCACCGCATGCGTGCCCGCGGCACGCCATCACGCTTCAGACGCCGCGCCAACAGAATAGTCAACACGCCCACAACACCCAGTGCCCCACCAGCAATGGACCACTCGATAGTGGCGAAACCATCATGCGTGGCTATGCCACGGCCGATCAGCACACCAAAACCAACTTGCATGGGAGCGGTGATCAAGACGCAAAGCCAGGTGGCCACACAGAACTTCAAGGGGTTCAGGTGCATGAGCCCCGCAACCGTGATCACCGGCGTTCGACCGCCTGGCACGAACCGAGCTACAACCACAGTCCACACGCCATGCTGATCAATCTGGTGCTTCACCTGCAACAAACGCTTCGGATGCAGCGCCCGCCGCACCCGCCGCTTGTGCAGCAACTTGTTGCCGTACTTGTGGCACAACATGAACCAGATAATGTCAGCAGACGTCACGCCGAACCACGCCGCAAACAACGTCGGACCCCACACGCTTCCGGGCAACAGAGACTGGCCGATCACCACACCGGCTGAAATGTTGACAACGTCCTCACCGATAGGAATACCGATCGCGCTGGCCATCAACAACAGCCAGGCAACGAGAGGTAAGAATGCGACATACTCGGTAAGGAATGCCTCCATGGCCGCGGCAGTGTCCCATGTCAGAGCCCCGCTGACCACTACGCCCCCTGCCCTCCTCTCTGCCCGCCCTGCCTCCCTGCCCCCACTACCCATGGGCTACTACAGCGTGCGAATCCAGATCGCTCGACGTACGCTCTGCGAGCCATGCTAGTGCTCTGCGCCCCCGACGACTTCAAAGGCACCCTTCACGCGGCCGAGGCCGCTGCCGCCTTGGCACAAGGTGTGCGCGATGCGGGCCATGAGGCCGTCGAGTTCCCGGTCGCAGACGGCGGAGAAGGCACGGCCCGACTCCTCAAGCAAGCCAAGGGTGGCGTGCTGCAATCAGCACACGTGACGGACCCACTTGGTCGCCCCTTGGAAACGTCCTGGGTGCTGCTGCCCGACGGCACAGCAGTTGTCGAAAGCGCTGCCGCCTCTGGACTGTGGTATCTGGCCGCCGGCGATCGTCGCCCAATGAATGCCAGCAGTTTCGGCACCGGCCAGCTGCTCGCCGAAGCGCTGAACCAAGGCGCCACCAAACTGGTCCTCTGCATTGGAGGCACTGCAACCGTCGACGGCGGCTGCGGACTGCTGCAAGCCTTGGGCGTGACCCTGCATGCCGACGACGGCCCACTCCGGCAACACTGTTGCCCCACAGATCTCCAAACACTGACCGCCGTTGATCCGCCCGCGTCCTTCCCACCGATCACCGGATTGGTGGACACCATGGTCCCGCTGCTAGGCAAGGCCGGTGCCGCCCGCATGTTCGCCCCACAGAAGGGCGCATCCGCCGCGCAAGTGGAACAACTCGAGTCCACCATGCAACGGATCGCCGAGGTGCTTGATCCACAATCCCAGCACCGCGACACACCCGGCGCGGGCTCGGGCGGCGGCATGGGCTTCGCCGTGTGCACCATGGGTGGAACACTGCTTCGGGGAGGTGACGCAGTCCTCGAGATGCTTGGCATCAACGATGCCCTGCAGAACATTGACCTGGTGCTGACGGGTGAAGGCTGCATGAATGCCCAAACTGCCACCGGCAAGGCGCCGGCGGCAGTAGCCGCGGCAGCCGCCAGCGCCGGCATCGAGTGCATCGGCATCGGCGGCCGTCTTGAGGCCGGCGCGGACGACCTCCTTGCAGATGGCACCTTCGTTGCGTTGGACTCTCTGGCGGATCGCTGCGGCCTAGAACGCGCCATGCATGAGCCCGCCTCATGTCTACGCGAGTCAGCCAAAGCAATGCTGCAGCAGCACTGACCAATGGACCTGCATCCGCGTTGATCAGTTGCCGTCGAGCACAAACGGCTCGCTGCCGTCGATCGCGTCCGGAAGCATCGAACGATCCAGATCACCGGGCCATTGCGCCACCAACGGTGAAATCTCAATAGCGGCGCCGTCGGCGACATTCACACTCGCCTCACGCAACCACGAAGCATGCAGACTCGACTGCAACGCGATGCTGGTGGCGGGCGAGTCCTCGCCGTCTACATTCTTGATTGGCGCGAACTCGTCTGCACGCTCGACTTCAAGCAACAACGAACGCTCCACGCTGGGCAATGCATCGAACACCAAGCGTTCGAGCTTAATGGCGTTGTTTGTCTCGGGCTCGATCATGCGAGCCGAGTCAACACACCAGAATGGCACCTTCTTTGAGGCCTTGTGCCAAGGCAGCGCGTCGGCGCCGCCCTCTGCAATCCGCCGCATGAAGGGCACGCTGACCATGTGCATGGCGAGATTGGCCGCACGCCAGATCAGCCGGCCATCAGCGTCGGTCGCGGCAGCCTGCTGAACATCGAGATCCGAATATTCCACCGCCCGCATGCCCGACGGCGTGTCCACATAGATGCCGACCTTTTCGGTCGCATGTGCACGGGCAATGATCTTCGATGAAAACTCGCCGGACGAAACACCAGCATCCACATGCAGCCCGATGAATCCCGGATCGACAGCACGAATCAGCGGGTTGTCGATCTGCACGTACGACGCCTGCTCAACGCCACGGCGCTCCATGTGCTCGATGGCACCGCTGTTGCGCAGCGCCGCAAAGGAACCGCCATGTCCGTCGGGACTCATCGCCAAACAATCAGGGCCGCCCAGCAGCAGATTGCCGGTCGCTGCATCAAAGGCCGGCAACATACCCTGTCTGAACAGCATCACATTGGCTCGATCGAGCCCGAAGAATTGGTTGTCATTGAAGAATGAAAGCGTTGCTTCGTGGTTGTCGACGCTGGTCATGATGTACCAGCACACCGGTGCCCCGTAGCGCACCGTCATCGCACGGATGCGTTCGGCAAGCACACCAAACAGTGGCTTGCCGGTAATCGCCGTCGCGGGAAACGTGCCCTTCGGCCCATTCCATCCCAGACGCGAGCCCTGGCCACCGGCCAAGGTAAACACAGCGATTGCGCCGCGTGCGAGCAGAGCCTCACCCTGCTCGACGCGTGCTTGCGCGTCGGCGGCGCCCAGTGACAGTGGTGGACGCATGTCTGCAACAGATGGACCCGCCGCGGCATCACGCAAGACCAAGTTTCGAAGTTCATCAAGCGTGTCCCAAGGGACCGCGCCAAGTGAAGCCGCCAGCGTTGCACGACCAGCGTCATCCAACTGCTCAGCCGCCTGCACGACATGCGACTGGCCTGCCTGCGCTGCCTTTTCGAGTTGTGCGGACAGACTATCGATCACGAGTCTTCCGGCGACACTGGATCGGTCCAGCCCGAGGGAAGGTGCCGCACGATGTTCCCGGTATCCAGGTAGATCGACTGTTCACAGATGTTCGTGCAGTGATCGGCGATGTGCTCGACGGCACGCACCATGGAAAGCAGTCGCACCGCCGACTCGATCTCGGTAGCACCGGTGGTCAGCGACGATTGTGCCACCGTCAGAATCTCAGCTTTGAACGCTTCGACCGTGTCGTCGAACGACAACACCCGACGTCCCAGCGCTGTGTCGTGTTCAGACAGCGCCGTGATCGCGTCGCGCAACATGCCGACGACCGAGTTGGCCATCATGCGCACTGTCGGTGGCACCTGCCCCGCGGTGCCCGCTGCTTCAGCAATGTCCACCGCGCAGTCGGCGATGCGTTCGAGCTCGTTGTTCACTTTGACGATCGTCAGCACACTGCGCAAGTCGTACTCACCAGTGACACCCTGGCCGAGCAAGGCAATGCACTGCCGCTCGATCTCCACATCGACATGGTCAACCGTGGCGTCCGCTTCAACGACCTTGGCTGCGGCGTCAGTGTCGTGTGAAAAGAAGGCCTCGACGGCGTCGAGAACAATGCCTGTCACACGAGCGCCCTGGTCGAGCAGAGTGCTCCAGATCTCGTTCAGAATGGCGTTGGATGCAGCCAAGACGGACCCTTCATCGGTGGGCCGGAGTATAGGCCCGCACCCCACCTAGCGCGGCTACCATGCTCCTTTTCCATGGCACAGATCAGTGTGAATATCGACCACGTCGCGACGCTCCGCCAAGCCCGACGGACTTGGGAGCCGGACCCCATCGCGGCTGCCGCCCAGGCCATCGCCGGCGGTGCGGCTGGTATCACAGTGCATCTGCGTGAAGATCGTCGACACATTCAGGACAGCGATGTCCAACAGCTGCACGCGTCGGTCACGGTACCGCTGCATCTGGAGATGGCTGCCACCGATGAGATGGTCCAGATCGCCTGCCAGATTCAACCCCGGACTGCCATGCTGGTGCCCGAGGGCCGTCTGGAAGTGACGACTGAGGGCGGTCTCGATGTCGCCAACAGCCAATCGCACCTGACCGACGTCGTTTCACGGCTCCGCGATGCCGGCATTCCCACGAGCGCCTTCGTCGACGCCCAGCCCCGACAGATTGAAGCCGCCGCCGCCTGTGGATTTGCGGTGTGCGAGGTCCACACCGGCCCGTTTGCCCACGCCCACCATGCGTCGGCATCCAGCGACGAGACCGCTGCTGCCCTAGAAACCGTCGCCCGCACCGGTACCCTGATCCTCCAGCATGGCATGCAGTTCAACGCCGGCCACGCCCTGAACTACACCAACGTCGCGGCAGTCGCCGCATTGCCTGGCCTGCAGGAACTGCACATTGGCCACGCCATCATCAGCCGGTCGATAACGACCGGCCTGCAGGAAGCGGTGCGAGACATGGTCCGCATCGTCACGGAAGCCAGTTCATGAGTGCCGACGCAACAAATCTCTCCGATGGCGTGCTGCCATACCGAATCGCCGTGTTGGCGTACCTTCGCGACGCTGAAGGCCGCCAACTCATGCTGCACCGCGCCAAGCCGCCAAACGAAGGCCTGTACTCACCCATCGGCGGCAAGCTGGAACCGGCGACCGGCGAAAGCCCTCACCTATGTGCAGTGCGTGAGATCTTCGAAGAGACCGGCCTGCGACTGAAGATCGACGACGTCCGCCTGAAAGGAATGGTTGCAGAAACTGCCTACGAGAACGCAGGACACTGGCTGTTGTTCCTGTTCGACGTGACGCGCACCATCGCACATGATGAAATCCTAGACATGTACTTCGACGAAGGCACGCTGGAATGGATCGCCATGGACGACATAGATGACCTTGCGTTGCCATTCACGGACCGCGAATTCATTTGGCCGCTGGTAAAATCGCATCAGGGTGGGTTTTTCAGCTGCCACCTCGACTGCCGCGAAGATCCCATGGTCTCCACCGTGCACGAGTCGATCAAGGCGAGCTGAGCAGGCCGTACACATCCAACAGCGCGCGGGGCACGTGGAAGGCGCCCTTCCACAGGTCACCCTTGTGCGTTGCACTAGGCGAGCCGTCCCGTCGCAGATACGCAAAGTACTCGGGGCCTTCTGGATCCTTGACATAGTCGCCGATCCAATCATGCACCTGCTCAGCCTTCGTCCTCCACTGGCTGTCGCCCGTGCAAGCATGCGCCCGCAACAGCGCCACAAGTGCTTCGAACTGAGGCCACCAGAACTTCATTTCATGCCAGTACTCGACGCAGGGCTTGCCATGCAGGTCGACGAAGGACAGCATGCCACCGTGCTCCACGTCCCACCCGCGTTCGAATGCGTAGGCCAGCATCCGCAAACCAAGCTGCTGCAGTTCGGCGTCGTCACGGTGCATCGCTTCGGCAAGCACGAAGCTTGATGCTTCAATCGCATGGCCTGGGTTGAGTTGCCGACCCTGCACATGATCAATGACTGATCCGTCTGGAGAGGCGATCTCAAGCACCGCCTGCTCGCCATCGTGCACCAGCGGGCGGACGGCATCGATGCAGGCGTCAATGCGCCCATCAATGTCATCGCCACCGATCGTCTGCCGGAACACCTGCAGCACATTGAGCAGGATCATGGGCAGGCCCAGGCCATGCTGCGGTCGGGTGTCAGGGTTCACCTTCGGTTCGGTCGCCGCATCTCCTGTGAAGACGGCCCGGACGCTGTCTAACAGGCTTTGTGCGCGATTGGCATGCCCGAGTTGTGCCGCGGCCATCGCGGTGAAACATTCGCTGAACACATAGCGACGCTGTCGCACCGGGCGCCCATCGCCGGTGACGCTGAACAGCATGCCGCCGTCGGCAGCGAACCCATACTGGTTCAGAAACGACCAGACATTTGCAGCTGCTGCGCTGCGTTCGTAGTCAAAACCCAGCACCTCATTGCAGCGTTCAAGCACCCAGACCCATCGCCCCTGCGCCCAGATCGACTTGTCCGTGTCGAATACGTTGCCGTGGCGATCAAGATGCGTATGCAGCCCACCATGCGCATCGTCCGAACCATGGTCCAGCCAGAACCGCAGACACGCCTCCAAGTCGTGCCGTGCGTTTTCGGCATTGAGCGTCATGGCCTCAGCGGCCGCGCGAAGATATCCATGTCTTTGATCGCCGCATGGAACGCGGCGGCCTCTTCAGGCGTCAACGTGTCGTGCGGTGGACGTGGAGTGCCGACAGCAACACCCATCCACCCCATGATCGCCTTCCCACCGGGCAGCACGCCGACCTCGAGCAGCGCTTCGATGAACTGTGCCACCTCCGCATTGGCCCTCGCAGCGGCCTCTACATCTCCGGCAGCCATAGCGGCTCGAATGCGCTGGTAGACCGTCGCGGCGTAGTTGTAGGTACTTCCCACGGCGCCTGTGACGCCAGTGACCAGTGCATCGAGCAACATTTCGTCACGCCCCATCAGGATTTGCAGCCCCTCGCCCACTTGTCGAGCCCGGGTCAGCGTGACCAGATCGCTGTTGGTGTACTTCGCTCCAGCCAATGTCGGCACGCGATCCAACGCTTCTTCCAGCAGCACATCAAGCGGCACATCGACGCCGGTCACGGCTTGCATGTCGTAGTAGAAGGACGGCGTTTCAGACGCCGCAGAGGCAACTGCTGCCATGTAGTCCACCGCGGACGATGCACTGTAATCGCCGGTGTGGGGCTGGACGAGGCATGAGATTGCCGAAACGCCAGCACACGCTGCATGGGCCGCGAGTTGCTGGGCAGCTTCGATTGCAATGCCGCCGACATGCGCGATTACTACCAAGTCCCCGCCAGCCGCTTCAACCCAAGCCTCTGTCAGAGCCTGCCGTTCCTCAACGGTCAATGCAAACCACTCTCCAGTCGAGCCACCCACGAAGACCCCGATCAGATCCATCTCGCGGAAGAGCGCCGCCTGCTGCGGGACATGGGACACATCCAATGCACCGTCGGCATCAAACGGACTGTGCGCGGCGGCGATCAGGCCGTCAAGTATTGGCAACGAATGCATGTGGCACACTGTAGGCTCGTGCGCATGGCAATGACACTTCTCGCCGCCCCACTACTGGCCATCTCTTTGACTGCGACTGCGCAGCCGGCGCAGGCTGATGCCCTCTCCTGGAGCGACCTGCCCACGTGGCCCGAGGCGCAAGGTGTTGCGGGCCCTGCGGCGGGCATTCACGATGGGCACTTGATCGTCGCCGGCGGCGCGAACTTCCCAACTGAACCGCTATGGGACATCGACAAGGTCTGGCATGACTCCATTCGCGTCCTGCAACTTCCCGACGGCGTCTGGCACACTGTTGACGCAACGCTGCCGGGCCCTCGTGCCTACTCGGTGGCGCTGACGCACCCCACGTTGGGCGTGTTTCTGGTTGGTGGCAGCGACGGCACGCAGCACTTTGACGACGCGTTCCTGCTGCAGCACGAGAACGGCGACTGCTCGCTGACTTCGCTGCCATCGCTACCGCACGCCACTGCCTACGCCGCAGGCACGCTGATCGGTGACACCGTCTGGGTCATCGGCGGGCAACCCTCGGCAGATGCACAGGTCGCTTCAGGACGTCTGTTCTCCTTGAACCTGTCCAAACCGGATGCGTGGCGTGAACACGCAACACTGCCCGGGCCCGCACGCATCCTGCCCGTGGCAGGCACGGTGCACGGACAGTTGTTCGTGTTCTCCGGCTGCGCGCTGGTGGACGGTGATCGAGAGTACTTGACCGACGCCTGGCGCTACGATCCCGGCGCTGACACGTGGACACAACTGGCCGACATACCACAACCGTGTTCCGCGGCACCTTCGCCGGCGATTCCTGCAGGGCACGACATGCTCGTCATCATCGGCGGCGATGCCGGCCACACCGCCGGGCAGACAGACACCTTGCGTGATAACCATCCCGGCTTTGCGGACAACCAGCAGATCTACTGCGCCACCACGGATGCCTGGAGCAACGGCGGCAACTACCCACGGCAAAGCCCAGACGGGCAGGCGTGGGCGAATAACAGCCGTTGGCCCACCGTCACCGTCCCCACCGTGCCGTGGGATGGTGGCTACATCATTCCCACGGGCGAAATGCGCCCGCGCGTGCGATCAACCCATGTGCTGCATGCCAAAGCCGTCCTGCCCAGCGGGGCGCTGTCGCTCATGGACTGGATCGTGATCGGAATCTATCTGCTGGGTCTCGTGGCAATGGGCTTCTACTTCGCCCGACGCGAACACACCACGGACGACTTCTTTCTTGCCGGGCGACGCATTCCCTGGTGGGCGGCGGGCATTTCAATCTTTGCCACCGGCCTGAGCGCCATCACATTCATGGCGATTCCGGCCAAGGCCTACGCAACCGACTGGGTCTATTTCGTGCAAAGCATCGGCATCGTGGTCGTGGCGGTACTCGTGGCGTGGCTCTTCCTGCCGTTCTACCGGCGACTGCGCATAACCACCGCGTATGAGTATCTGGAGCGACGCTTCGGCCTGAGCGTGCGCCTGCTGGGCAGCGCACAGTTCATCCTAGCGCAACTTGGCCGCGTAGCGGTCGTGGTGTTTCTACCGGCGCTGGCCCTGAGCGCCGTGACCGGCGTGGACGTCACGTTGTGCATCGTGCTCATGGGCGTGCTGTCGATTGTGTACACCGTGCTGGGTGGTATCGAAGTGGTCATCTGGTCCGATGTCGTGCAGGCCGCCGTACTCTTTGGCGGAGGTCTGCTGGCCGCAGGCGTCATGCTGGCAAATATTCCAGACGGCTTCTCCGGCTTCTGGGAACAGGCCAGCGCCGGCAATAAGTTGCATCTGGTCAACATGGGAACCGACTGGACGCAACCCGTGCTATTCGTGGTGCTGTTGGGCACGCTGTTCAACAACATCATTCCGTACACGTCGGATCAAGCCGTGATTCAACGCTACCTGACCACGCCGAGCGAACGCGATGCAAAGGTGGCCTTGTGGCTGAGCGGCATTCTGGCGATCCCCGCGAGCATGCTCTTCTTTGGATTGGGCACATTGCTCTGGGTGTACTACAGAGCGCACCCGAATGCACTGGCGCCGCTGGAGGCCGTCGATCAGATCCTGCCCTGGTTCATCGTGCATGAACTTCCCTCGGGCGTTGCTGGACTGGTGATCGCTGCGATCTTCGCGGCAGCCATGAGCAGCATCGACTCCAGCATGAACTCAGTCTCCACGGCCTTCACCACCGACTTCTGGCGACGATTCCGCCCGGACATCAGTGAAGCAGCGGCTCTGCGCACAGCTCGCTGGGCCACTGTGGTCTTTGGTATCGCGGGGACCAGCGCCGCCCTGCTGATCGCCTCGCTTGACGTCAAGAGCGTGCTCGACTTGTGGTTCAAAGTGCTGGGACTCTTTGCCAGCGGCCTGTGCGGGCTGTTCTTCCTGGGCATCTTCACTCAACGGCCAGGCACTGTGGCCGCGCTCTGCGGACTGGGTGCGAGCGCCGTCGTGAACTTGATCATTGGCACGTACACCGACGTGAACGTGCTACTGATCTCAACCTTCGGAGTGGGCTCTTGCGTGCTGACCGGCGTGTTGGTCGGCATGGTGTTGCCTGGCACCAACGACTTGACTGGGTTGACGCTGGCATCAAAACCGCCTGCAGCGTGACCACAGGGGTCCCCTGTTCATGACAGTCCGGCCGCAGCAGCGACGCGATCGGCGATGGCTGTAGCCGAGGCTTCATCCTTCGCCTCGGCGATGATGCGCGCGATCGGCTCAGTGTTGCTGGGGCGAACATGTACCCAGCCTTCTTCAAAGTCGATGCGGACGCCGTTGGAGTCGTCGAGGCGGTCATGGGGGAATGCTGACTTCAGTGCCGCAAGCGCCGGCTCGATGGCCGTTCGGTCCGCCAGAGGTAGCGTACGCTTCAACATGGCGTAGCGTGGAAGCGCGTCGACGAGGTCGGCGATCGTGGCGCCTTCGGCCACCGCGAGATCCAGCACGAGCAGCATGGCCGACAACGAGTCTCGTACCCACGTGACCTCCGGGAGAATGACTCCGCCGTTGCCCTCGCCGCCGATGTCGGCGTTGATGTTGCGCATGGTCTCGGCAACATTCGCCTCGCCCACTGCTGCGCGGTGTACCGTAGCGCCGAAGCGTTCGGCAACATGGTCGATCATGCGGCTGGTCGAGAGATTGGCTACGGCATTGCCACCGGGTCGGTCACGCAGCACAGACCACGCGGCCAGCGCAAGCGTGTATTCCTCGCCGATGTAGCGGCCTTCAGCGTCCAGCATGGCAAGTCGATCCGCGTCTGGATCCTGTACGAAGCCGACCATAGCACCCGCTTTGACTACGCGTGGACCCACTTCGGCCAGATTCGCAGCCGTTGGCTCCGGCAGTCGGGGGAAATCGCCGTCCGGCTCGGCCTCGAGATGTACGAGATCACAGCCGATCAGGTTCAGCAGTGCGCTGCCCGCCGGACCGCCGGCGCCGCGGACCGAATCCAGCAGCACACGTGGCGCAGCGTGCATGACCCGCCTGGGATCGATGCGTCCGAGCACCTTGGCGACGTGCGTGTCGTTGGCCCGAGACTCTGTGTCGACATCAACGCGGGCCGATGGATCAACGCCCTTGGGGCCACCAGCGTGATACCGCTCCACGATCGAACCTGCCAGTGACGCCGGCGGTGCCGTACCTCGATGATCGAGCAACTTCATGCCGTTCCATTCGCCGGGATTGTGCGAGGCCGTGATGAGTACACCACCGGCCGCCTGCAGCGAGCCAATGACGACACCAAGTGTGGGCGTGGCCACGATGCCCAGATCGACCACGCGGCAACCTGTCGCAACAAGCCCCGCCGCTGCCGCCTGCGACAACTCGGCACCGCTTGGTCTGCTGTCGCGGCCCAGACACACCACTGGTTCGTCGTGCTCGGCGGCGAGGCGCTCGCCCCAGCATGCGGCGAGCCTCGCGGCGACGTGTGGCGTCATGGTCTCGCCAACGATGCCGCGGCAGCCGGAGATACCCAGCATGAATGGCGCTTGACTCATTCGGCCTGCGCCCTCGCTGCCGAGACTTCGAGCACTACCGTGGCTTCGCAGCCGGGTGCTTCCGTGACCGAAGTCTCCAGACGCAACACGCCCGGCGGCAGCCGATCGAGCATGCACATGGCGATGTGCTCCGCAAAGCGTTCCGCCGTTGGGTTGAGTTCGTCGAACGGAGGCACACTATTCAAGGTCAAGTTTTGGAAGGGCGCCAGCACTTCATCAAGATCCAGTTCCAGTGCATGGAAGTCGCACAGCAGGCCGTCGCCGTCCAGTCGTGGACCTTCCACCCGCACGCGGACTCGCCAGTCATGTCCGTGCACGGCTTCTCGCTCGCCATTGATCTCAATGGCATGCGCTGCACTAATGACGCGTTCGACCTTCAGGCGAAACATGGGGTGGGATTGTAGAGCCCGCGGGTAGGTCGCGAGGTAGTCGCCGAAAGACCGCTATCGGCCGGCCCACGCGGCAATGCGGGGTCGCGCCGATCCGGTAAACCGCAGCGGCGGCGTGCTGTCGCCCTCTAGGTCGAGCCCCTCAACCAGCTCAGGCTCCACCACTAGGTCAACGGTGGCGTTCAGGAGCCAGCGGCCCTCGTGAAACTGCAATCGAAAGGGCTGCAGCACGGCACCGCTCTCAAGTTGCTGCGTGACGCCGTCCATGAGCGGCCAGACGCCGGTGCTGTCTGCCCACGTGAGTTGTTGATTGACACTGTCCCAGGCCACCGTGATCCAGTCGCCCTCGACCATTTGAATGTCCAGCGAATCTGTCTCGAAGACACCGATGGTCGGTGATGCAGGCAAGGGCCCGAAGTCGGCTCCGGCCCGAATCATGGCTTGCAGACGCTCCACGATAATACGCCCCTGCACGTTCGCAGACACTCGTTCCGCCGACACACGGTACGCGCGGAAAGACGCGTCCAGTGACACCATCACTGCCGTCAACAGCAGCGACGCCAATGTCAAGGCAATGAGCATTTCCACCAGACTGAAGCCGCGACGCGTGTTCACAATCCTCCCCCTTCGCTGTACGACGTTGGATCGGCGATACACTGCAACGGCCAGGGAATGCCGTCGGGCAACTCCGTGTTCGGGTCGTATCGCACTCGAATCGTGCCGAATCCGTTGAAGCCTGGATCACTGGTGTCCACGCCTTCGCCGTCACCGTCCGACTCGCCGAAGTAGCCCAGCGTGGTATTGAACGCTGCTGGAGAACCGCCGTAATACAGCGGGCCGGCGTCGACTTCCGGATGGAAGGTCATCAGCAGCGTGCCGTGCACATCTGCACTGCCCCGAATATCCATGACACCCGTCACGATCGTTCCGGTGAGCTGCACATGGGCATTGCCGTTGTCGAACGGCCCCACATCGACACTCCACCCAGGCAGCAACATGGTGCTCTTGGCAAGTTCAGCACGGTCGTCCTCGGAAATGCCATACAACTGCATGCGCAACATGGCGCCATCGGGCTGACTGAGCAGCCCATCATCTTCCGGATCAATGAACATGCGCGTGTCCCCGGTGAGTTGAATCTTGTTCCGCCAGTGCGTGTACTGCAATGGCCGATCACCGGCGATCGAACCCAGAAACGTGCATGAATCGAACCGCAGGTTGTTCGACTCCGACTTTGTGTTGGACGGCAAAGATGGAAATCCGGGTGTCTCTGGCAACTCCTCGAAGCGATCCTGCACCACACCACCTTCGCCAAACTCTCGTGAGCCGAGGTAGTTCCAGTTCGGATTGATGCAGTTCTCTTCGATATCCACCCACGTGACGCCGACGAACGTGCAATCCACGAAGAGCGCATTGGTGCCACGAGGAATCTCGACGTCTGTGAACGTCATGTTGCGGATGACTGGCCTGTCGTAGATGTCGTAGGCGCCGTTGCTGCCGTAGGGAACGCCCTCGGGCGGCGAGGTCTCTCCGCTCCAGCCGCCGTTGCCTGCGATCTGCGAACTGAAGGACACTCCCGCCTGCGCCGTGGACTCGAACCACGTTGTTGAGTTCGCGAACATCTCATTGGTGATCTCCGTCATTTCGGGTTCTGTCACGTTGAACCGTACGGCGTTGGCCAGCGCATCTGGTGCAATCGGGCCGTGTATGGAAGACTGCCACGGTTGACCGCGCACGGTTTCCCATGTGCCGCCGTCCACAGCGAACGCGAGGTCCCCGGTGATTTTGGCGTAGCGATCCAAGTCATCAATGACCCCGTCGCCGTATCCCATTGCGGTGTCCAGCGCATCGACAATGCCGTCGTCATTTCGATCTGGACGCGCGTGATCCAGCAGGGCGCCCAGTTGCGGGTCGTCAGTGAACTCCTCACCCAGCACGCCGAATCCGGCAAGGAAAGCCAGGTCCTGGTCATACACGACGCCACCGGACACATCACTGTCGAACTGCCCGAGGAACAGGTCGAAGTCGTCTACATAGCCATCGACATTGCGGTCGGTGAGCGAAGGAGATGTCAGGCCGGCAGCTTCGATGGGGTGTCCAGGACGAAGACGGTTGTCACCGTCGACATCCCAGTTCAACAACTGTGTATCGAGCAGATCAAGGCCGGCTTCAAGGAAGTCATCAATACCTCTGAAGTCACTGACCACGGTGATTGGATCGCCATAGAGGGCCTCCAGCTCGCCGGGCAACAGGCCATAGAACGTGCCGACCGGCCCTTCGATGACGACATTTCGCCCCAACATGATTCGGGTGGGTGCGAGCAGAGCGAACTCAATCTTCTTTTCCAACTCGAAGCGCATGGTCAATGTGCGCACGATCTCGCGGTCGTGTCCTTGAGCAGTCACCAAAATGGCATCGTCATCCCACTCGTACCGCAGCCGGAACCATGGTGCCGACCCGCCACCATGCACCGGAATGCCCGGCGAACGAACCCAATGCTCGGTGGCACTCAACTCAAGTGGCACTGGCACACCGTCTTCCAGAATCACGGCGTGTGCATCTGCATGGGCGTGGGCGTCATGCACGACATGCAGGAAACCGGTTCCGGTGGGCGATGTCACGACGTAGTCGGCAGGTTCCGCCAAGTCGACTGTGCCGTCGAATGTTGTCCACGTTCCTTGCCACAGGCGTTCGCCGAATCCGCCGGATGTCGTGCCTCGCTCCACCGTGTATCGCGAAGCCTCCAGGCGCAGTCGACGTGCTGCATAGTGCAGGCCGCTTTCGGCAGCACTGATGGCTCGAGAGACCGACACCGCACCTTCCGCTGTACGGACATTCCCGTCGGCCACCACCGCCATGGCCGTGACCACTGATGCAAAGAGCACCAGGAACATCATTGCCAGCACGCTGGTGATACCTCGACGCCGTTGCATGTGATTCACCATGATTGCACCCAGGTCACACTGGTGATCAGTTCTGAAGGACCTCCTGGAGATTCAGGCGCTTCAACGACGACCGTGACACGAAGCACATCCGACGTACCTCCCGGCACGACCGTTGCAAGGTTGCCAGGATCGACCGGTTCGACGGTGACGGTCTGAATCCACCCGTCCATGTCCGGCAACACGGTGCCGGCGGCATCGATCGGTCCTGTCGAACCTCCAAAGACCTGGCCGTCGTAATCGTCGATGTCGTCAAAGTCAATCAGCAGACTCTCGCCTGGTTCCACCCCCCAATAGGCCGTTCCGGTCACCGGATCCCAGGGTGAGAGATTGAAGCACCGTTCGCGAATCTCATTGCCCAGACGTGCTGCGCGAGCCGCGCGAGCCCCCCACCGGTTCTGGCGATGCACGGTTTCCTGCGCCAACATCATGGCGAGCACGCCGGTGCTCACAATCACGATCGCCAGACCAGTCTCCACCAATGTGAATCCGCGGCGGGTGCATCGCTTCGAGTTGTGTCGTTGTCTGTTCATCCGCTGACGATCGAACTCATCTTGAAGATGGGAAGAATGATGGCCATGGCGATGAAGCCGACCATGGCGCCCATGAGCACGATCAGAATCGGCTCGATCATGCTTGTCATGGTCTTGATGGCGTCCTTCAGCGCACGCACGTAATACGCGGCTATTTCCTCGAGCACTTCGCCGAGACGACCAGACTCCTCGCCCGCGGAGATCATCTGCACCACGCTGCGCGGCAACAGTGGCGTTTGATCAAGTTCTGAGTTGATGCGCCGCCCTTCTCGAACGGCCCGCCCGACTCGACGCCAGAGGCGTCGATAGTGGACATTCCCGGCAATGTCACCGGTCACGACCAGCGAGTCCAGCACCGGCACGCCAGCGTTGAGCAGCTCTCCCATGGTCTGCAGGGATCGACTCACATACAGCGCCCGGAACATGGGCCCGAACAGCGGCACCTTCAGACGAAGATAGTCCCACCAGGACCGGCCGATCTCTGTACGCAGCAAGGCTATGAACCCAATGCCAGAAACGACGACCGCGATGATCGGAATCCACCAATAGTGGACCATCCAGTCGGACAGCCCCATCAGGAAGATTGTGGGACTGGGAAGCACGTCCTCCTTGCCCTCGAACACGCCGGCGAAGCGAGGCAGCACGAAGGTCAATAGGAAGATCGTCACTGCAATCGCCATCGTTGCGATCACACCCGGGTAGATACTGGCGCCGATCACCATCTTGCGGGTGTCGAGCTGTTGCTGAATGAACCCTGCGATGCGATCAAGCATGCGCGAGAATGAGCCGGACATCTCAGACGCCTTCACCATGTTTACATAGAGCGGACTGAACTGGCGGGGATGACGTTCCAGCGCCTCGGAGAATGACTTGCCGCTCTCCACATCGGAACGGATTTGCTCCAGGATCCGTTTGAATCGGGCGTTGGGAGTCTGCTCAGCAATGCCCTCAAGCGCCTGACGCACATTGATCCCGGCGCGGAGCATCACAGCCAGTTGGGTCGTGAAGTCCAGAACGTCCTTCTGTGACGGTCCCGGACCCGCATTGAGCACTTGCCACACTTTGCGCCAGTTGATCGAGCTGGCCATGGGCGACGGCACGAGACGGAGCACATGTTGGCCTTGACCCCGCAGAACCGATGCAGCAGCCGTCGCATTGTCTGCAGACAACTCACCGGTGTCGATGTGTCCGGACTTCAGTCGAGCTTGATACCTGTACCTTGGCATGCGGGAGAACCTCAGGCCGCCAGCGACCGGTGCATGGCTTCTGGAAGGCATGCATGGGCAATGGCGTCCTCACGTGAAATCAAGCCGTTGAAGAAGAGCTCGGCGATGGATGCATCCAGCGACACCATGCCCTGCCCACGACTTGTTTCGATGACATTTGGGATTTCGAAGGTGCGTGCTTCACGAATCAAGTTGCGCACCGCCGGCGTACACAGCAGTATCTCGACCGCCGGGACCATGCCTGGACGGTCAATGCGACTGAACAGCGACTGTGAGACCACTGCCTGCAATGTGTTGCCGAGCATCGATCGAATCTGATTCTGCTGCCCCGCCGGATACATGTCGATGATGCGCTCCACGGTCTGCGACGCATTCACGGTGTGCAACGTAGACAGCACCAAGTGGCCGGTCTCCGCTGCACTCATGGCAAGCGCCGTCGTCTCAAGGTCGCGCATCTCGCCCACGAGGATCGTATCTGGATCCTGACGTAGTGCATGCTTCAAGCCGGACGCGAATGACGGAAGATCGTTGCCTAGTTCACGTTGCTCAATGAGGCACTGGTCGCTGTCAAACGTGTATTCAATGGGATCTTCCAGCGTAATGATGTGCTTTCGGAACTTCGCATTCATGGCGGAAATCATGGACGCCAGCGTCGTGGACTTGCCTGAGCCCGTGTCCCCTGTCACCAGTACGAGGCCACGGGGCAGACACGCAAGCGTCTCGATGACCGACGGCAGGTTCAGATCTTCCAGCGAGGGGACGGTGTCGTTGACCGTACGCATGGCGATCGCAGACATGCCCCGCTGACGGTGAATGTTCACGCGGTATCGACCCAGCCCCGCCACGGCATAGGACAGGTCGACGTCCATCTCAGCGGCCAAGCGCTTCTTCTGAAGGTCGCCGGTCATCTGATCAATCCAGGACTCGATCATGGGTCCGTCAACCGAGCACATGTCCAGCGGCGTCATCAGGGTGTTGACGCGCAGGATGGGCGGCTGCCCCTGAATGAGGTGAACGTCGCTGGCACCGTGCTCGTCGGCGACCTTGAGAATGTCGTCGAGTGTCATGTGATTCCTCCACCGGACGTGGTCCGGCACAGAATTCAATCGGACACCGCCCGGGCCGTATTCAGCTAGGAGATCGCTTGGTTCGGGTTGTGCGAAGTGTCCGGAGGCGTCAGTCGGTCTGCGCCGCTTGCGCGGGGACAAGATTGAACGTGCCACTGAATGAAGTCGCCGGCCGGTATCCCAACTCCGCCAGTGACTCGTCAAAAGTGCCATTACCGATATAGATCAGCGATCCTGATATACGGCAGGACACTGAGCCCGGCGCGGCACCGTTGGGCCAACCCCCGGCAGGTGCGAGCACCACCACGGGCAATGACGCCTTACGGTCAAGTCCGGGCGACAACACGAGCTCGCCAGCATGCCGACCAGTCCAGTTTGAGCCATCGGAGTTCGTCACGTAATAGTGGTACTCAAGCAACTCGACTTCCAACTCGCCGGGATTGGTGACGACGACCCGCACCTGACCGCTGACAGCCGAAGCCGTGGATTGCAGCAACACACCCCGCTCCAGAACCTGCACATGTGGTTCCGTAGTGCAACCAGTGGCGATGCAGACAAAAAGAACTGAGAAGAGTCGGCGGTGAAGGTACATGTGCACACTCTACCCTTCCCACGGACTCGTAGAATCGATTGCCGTGATTCTGACCTCACTGCTTCTGTGTCTGACGGTACAGCCCTTGCCTGCACAGGCGGTCTTTGTGGACGATGCGCCAGCCGCCGGTGCCGAGCTTGCACGCATTGAGCGAGGCCACCTTCCCGAAGAAGAAGCGGTTCGCAGACTGGAGGCGCTGCTGGCCGATCATGGCAGCCGTCTGACGCCACTGGACGACTCCGACGGAGACCTGTTGATTCAGGTCGATGCCGCAGTGCGCCGGCTGCTGAAGCGACACCCGGAACTCGAGCTTCGCATGCCGGCGCCACAAGCCAACGGGCTCGTTGCTGCACGAACAGCTGCTTCCAATGGTGCAACTGCGTCAGCGTCGCGATTCCTGCGTGACCGTACAACGTCGACGCCGCTTGGCCAGGACCTGTTGCAGTGGATAGCGCCGCCTGCAGCCCGAGATACGTTTGATATTGGCGACCAACTCCCCACCGATCTTGTCGAGCGACCGCTGTGGTCAGCGGCCAACGTATTCCCAAGAGCAACCCCGCTGCTGGTGGGTGACGCACTTGTCCTGGCGGGCCCGGGTCGCATCGCCGCCTTCGACCTGTTGACTGGTCGTCCACTATGGCACCGCGACAATCTCGCCGACCTGACGAACTTGGTTGGGCGTCTCGACGGCGCCGTGGCGTGTGCTGAGGCAATGTACGGCGACGACATCATCGCCTGGATGGGCCGCCCCACGCCCACGGGCTTCGAAGGCACTGGCCGAGTCATGCGACTGGACGCTGCCACCGGCGCCATGCAATGGTCATGGGACCCCGAAGTACTGGACGGTTCCACCGGCCAACTTCGCCCCTCCGGCAAGCCACTGGTCACCGACGCCGCAGTGTTCCTGCCGCTGCGACGTCATGGCCGAGCGATGGAAGTGGAGTCGTGGATCGTGGCACTGGACATTGAGACCGGCCAACCTCGATGGCATCGCTATTTGGGCACCGCTGCGGCACCAGCGCGAGGCGTCGTTTGGCCCGGTGATACTGCTACCGCAGTGGGCGACGCCGTTGTCGTACAGACGGGGACCGGCGTCCTGACTTCGCTTGACCCTCGAAACGGGGCCATCGACTGGCTGCGACGCATGACGCCCGGACGCTGGACTATTCGAAGCAATGCTGCGCCTCCTGCATGGGCCGTGCCTGTGCCATTTGTCTTCGGGCCGTTTCTCGCAACCCTCGCACCAGATCGTTCTGCCATGGTGCTGCTCGATCCAGCCACAGGGAGACTCCGCCACAGACTGCCCAACGGAATCGCTGAAATCGGCGATGACACCGTTGTTGCGCTTGGTGCCGGCGACCGTTTCATGCTGACGCTTGGACGATCTCTGCAACGCTGGACACTCGATGAACACGATCAGCCGGAAGTCATCTGGACTGTCGGACCACTTCGCCCGTGGGCTGCGCGGCCTCACCTGACCGACAACACCGTGTTGATTCCAGATGGTGTCGACCTGCAGATCATCGACCTCGTGGATGGATCGTCGCGTGGCGTGCTTCCGATGCTCGGCGATGCCCACACCACAGTCATGCGTGGACTGCTTGCAGCATCGGGCCGTGGCATGCTGAAAATGATGACCGGGCTGGATAGCGCACTGCTTGCACTGGAGCAACGCGCTGCAACGGAGGCTGATGACGCCGAAACCCTCACCGCCATGACACAGTTGGCGATCAATGCCCAACGCCCGGACCTTGTGCGCACCTATCTGCCTCGTTCCGTGTCTTCGTCAGCCCGTACGCATGGCGAGCAGGCCGTGAACACGTTGGTGCAGTCTTTGCGGGAGTTGTCGGCTGACTCTGCCAGCGACATGGCACTGGTGGAAGCGGCGGTCGATGTACTGAGACATGAAGGTGTTCCGCTCCCACGCGTACATCTGGCCCGTGGTGACTGGATGGAAGCGGTCCATCCGGAGGCCGCGATTTCTGCATGGTTGGAGGCGGGGTCAGCACCCAGGGCTGCACGCTGGGTCCGCGAGGGCTCTGTGATCGCTCCGGTACAAGCTGGCGCAGCAAGGCGTCTGGAGCGTCACGGTCTTGCGCACGCCGTGACATGGCCTGGGCCAATGCAAAGCACCGGTGCCAGAATTCGAGCAACGAAGCTGGGGGGCAGTCCTTCTCGCACCGATGTGCTGGCGATGATCTCCGGGGCAACAAACGCGGTGGACGCCATCGCCGCTTCACGGCTGGGTGGGTTGCATCCCGACGAGTGCGATGCGCTACGTGAAGCTGCGCTGCCAAGTGTGCTTTCGGACGGTGCTGTACGGCAACTTCGTGGTACTGCCTTTCAAACACCTGTCGAAGAAGGCCTGCTGCTGCGTGACGGCACGCAGCTCACCTGGCATGAGTCGCCTCTCATCGATGCCTCATGGACACGAATGCTCGACGGATCTCCGGCGGAGGTCATTGCGGCAGACGACAGACAACTGGTTGTGATCATTGATCGCTTGGGCGGCGGTCGATCCATGACTGCATTGGACCGTTCCGACGGCTCCAATCGATGGACATTGAATCTGGATCAACTTGGCGAGGAACTCGACCCCCCGATCGTGCTGGCGGCATCCCAGACTATTGCCGCTTTGGCTGGTCGATCCGGCATCCATCTGGTGAACCTGGGTGACGGCAGCCCACTGCAGCATGCGCCGGAAGGTTGGGCTGTCGATGCGGTCAGGGCAGGCGATCAACTCGTGCTGCTGCTTGCCGACATCGATGGCAAGCGAAGCACGCTGCATGTCGTGGACAACGCTGGCCGCACCAACCGCTGGCCGCAGCCTGCGCCACTGCCAATGGCGGACTGGTTGACGCGAGGACCATTGAATGAAATCGTGCTGGGGAATGACGCCTCCGTAGCGTTTGCACCAGGCCCAGGGGAACGTTTCTGGTGGGTCACGGATCTTCGAGCAGATCACCCGCTGCGACACGCAACTGTGCTTGACGATGTCGTGATCGCCCAGTCAACCGGCGGAGAGTTGCATCAGGTGCGGGCTTTGGACGGCCTGCCCATGGGAGTGCTGGAACGACCTCCAGGTGGGCACACGTCGCCGTTGATGAATGTCATTCCTACCGGCGACGGGCTTTTCGTGCTGCGCGACACCACACTCAGTCGACACGGGCCCGATGGCACACTGCTCTGGGTAGACGCGGCTTGGGATCATGGCCCTGCCCCGTTGATCATCATGGCCGGGGAACAGACGCTGCTGCTGCAGGAACAGGACATCCTGAATGATGTCCTGCTCGCGACAGAGGCTCGCGTCAAGCACCGCATCAAACGGCTAGGACCCGACGGTCGCCTCTTGGACACGCTTGACGTGTTCCCTGTGGCAAGTAGAATCCGTTGCGCCTATTCCACGGGTGGCCTGCTGCTGCTTTCGGACGATCTGGACACATGGCTTGTGCCACTCCCGAAGGCTCCGATGAACACTGGTCAGCGAGATCGAGCCGGATGACTGCATTCACAAACATCCAAGAACACGACCTGCAGGGCGAGGGGCCTCTTGCCAAGACGGTGACCGACGTTTTGCACCCGTCCAAGGCTGTAGAACAACGGATCGATGACGTCTCAGACGGCCTGGAAACGCAAGACGCCGACTCGAATCTCGACGAAGACGAAGAGGTGACGTGGGCCGATGAAGGCACCGACGATTTCTACGGCGAGAGCGACGACGACTGAGTCAGGCCGTCAACTGGATGTAGATGCCCAGCGGTCATCCTGTCGAGTCGCTTCACGCGATCGGCCGTGTGTACCAGCCGATGCTGCTTCTACTGCGGCGCAGAGTTCTTCGACTTCCGGAATGCCGGCATGGGCCGCTCGCAACTCTGGCAACTGATCCGTTGCAGGCCGAGAATCTCGAAAAAGTCCCTTGTAGCAGGCCTTCAGGGCATCGATCGTGTCCTGACTGAGACCACTACGAACCAATCCGATCGTATTGAGCGCCCGTACTTCTGACGGATGTCCCTCTGCGATCATGAACGGTGGTACATCCCGACCGATCCGAGTCAAACCACCGACAAAACTCAGCCGGCCGATGCTGGCGTAGTGATGCACGCCTGCCCCGCCGCCGATGGTCGCATGATCACCAACCGTGACATGGCCCGCAAGCATGACCTGGTTGGCCAGCGTGACGCGATCACCAAGTACACAATCATGCGCGACGTGTGTGCCGACCATCAACAGGCAATCAGATCCAATCACGGTCTCGCCGCCACCGTTGGCGGTCCCTCGGTGAATAGTGACATGCTCGCGAATCTGATTCCGATCCCCGATACGCAACACCGTGTGCTCGCCGTGGAATTTTCGATCCTGTGGGTCGCCGCCCACAGCAGCAAATGGGTGCACGACATTACCTTCGCCCAGAGTGGTATTGGCCTTGATGTGCACATGCTCCATGAGAATCGTGCCGTTGCCGACATCGACACCCGGACCCACAAAGCAATACGCACCGATCTCGACATCCTCTCCGATCCGAGCCGAGGCATCGATGACCGCCGTTGAATGGATGTTCGCCATGGCTGTCATTTCTCCGCGTCCACCATCATGAATCGAATCAGTGCTTCGGCGGCCGGCTTGTCGCCGATGAAGGCACGCCCTTCAATAGTTGCCATGCGAGATGTCGACCGTACCGTGCGCGCTTCAAGCACAAGCTGGTCGCCTGGCGTCACCGGGTGGCGTAACTTGACCTTGTCCAAGCTCAGAAGCACCGCGATCTTGCCGGTCGTCTCCAATCTCTGGCTGAGCAGCAGCCCCCCCAACTGTGCCATCGCCTCCACAATCAATACACCGGGCATGATCGGTGTGTGGGGATAGTGGCCGGAGAAGAAGGGCTCGTTGATCGTGACGTTTTTGATGCCCACGGCACGTTCATCACCCTCCAGCTCCAACACTCGATCCACGAGCAGCATTGGATAGCGGTGCGGCATGATCTTCTGAATCGCACGAATGTCCAGCATGGTGCCGTCGCCATGCAGCACTGCAGTTTGCGCCTGGTCCCGCAACAGTACCGCCATGCAACGGTTCAAAGCATGTCCACTGCGTGACGCAACAATCCGGCCTTCAATCGGGGCGCCCGCTAAAGCGAGATCGCCGATCAGATCCAGCACTTTGTGCCGGACAGGCTCGTCGTCGAACCGCCACTCGTTGTCAATCGGGCCGTCGTCGCCGATCACCAATACTTCCGACGGAGACAAGTGCGTGCACAACCCCTGTTCCTGAAGCGCCTGTGCCTCTTCGGCAAGCGAAAAAGTCCTCGCCATTGCAATCTCGGACAGGAATTTGCCGGCTGACAGATTGCAGCTCCACGCTTGACGGGGAATGCGGTCTGACGCGGTGCCGTAGTCCAGTTCGTACATGACTTGCATGCCGCCGTGTTTCGACGGAAAGGCGGCGATCATGGCACCGTCTTCTTCAATCACGATCGGTTCGGTGACTCGAATGCTAGCTCGATCAACATCTTGCGACACCAATCCGACGGCACCGATCGCAGATGTGAATAGGTCGGCACTGCCATCACCCAGCGGAAGTTCACTGGCATCAACCCTGAGCAATGCGTTGTCCACGCCCAACCCTGCGAGCGCCGCCATGCAGTGCTCGATTGTTTCAATCACGGCGTCGCCATTAGCTACTGCAGTTCGTCGAGGTCGGTCGACACAGTGCTCCACAAGCGCTGGAATTCGAATCGGAGGATCAAGATCCACACGCTCAAAGACAATGCCATGGTCAGCTTCTGCGGGCTCGATGAGGAGTGTCACAGGCGCACCTGACATCAAGCCAAAGCCTTCCACTTGAACAACTCCGGCGACCGTCTGTTGCAACGGTGCCGCGGGCTGAACAACCGCGTTGGAGGAGGTGTCTGTCATGGGGCCGCGATCAGTTGTTGCGGGACTTGTTCATGCCCGCAACGAGTTCGGGAAGTTTACGCAGGGCCACTAACTGCCGCAATAAATCTCTGATTGGAATGGCCGGAGTACCCCCTACAACACCCCCATCGGGCACATCTCGAAGCACATTTGACGTTCCAGCGACTTTTGCCCGGGTTCCGATTGTGACGTGCGGCGCTATGCCCACGCGGGCACCAATCACCGCATGATCCTGAATCCGTACCGTGCCACCGATTCCAGTCTGCGCAGCAATGATCACATGACACCCAACGACAACGTTGTGGCCGATCTGTACGAGATTGTCCGTCTTGGTGCCGTCTCCAATCACGGTGGGGCCGAACTTGCCACGGTCCACACAGGTTCCCGCTCCCAACTCAACATCGTTCCCGATGCGTACCACACCAAGGTGCGGCACGCGCGTCAGTACGCCTGTTTCCGGATGCGGCAGAATCCCGAATCCTTCGCCTCCCAGAATGCACCCCTGCCCGATCACGCTTCTTTCGCCAATCACCGTGCCTTGACCAATCACCGCGTTGGCAAGCACCTGTGTGTTGTCGCCAATGCGTACCCCCACTTCGATGACAACGCCGGCCGCGATGTACACGCCATCTCCCAAGATGGCCTCGGCATGAACGACAGCCGATGCATGCACGCCAGGCTCTGGCGCGGGGCGAACGACTTTCGAGACTTCCTGCAACAGACTGATCAGGGCAAAGTTGGCGTCGGGTACATGAATCAGCGCCCGCGAATCGGCCGCATGTCCATCGACCTTGATGTCCTGGCTGACAAGCGCAACGCATGCCTTGGAGTCGGCCCACCGGGAAGCCCACTTGCCGGACGTGATAAACGTGAGGTCGTGTTCGCCCGCCTCATTGATGCCGGCGATGTTGTTGACCACAAGATCGTCCGGGCCGTCGAGCTCGCCACCAAGCATCGCAGCCAGTTCGCCGGATGTCGCCTGCATTGCTGTACCCATGTCCACGATATCAGCCGCCGTTGTCCGACCGATACATAGCGTTCATCGCAGCAATCAAGGCATCCGTGACATCCATCCGGTCCCGGGCAAACAGCACGCGCCGGCTGGAGATCATGGCGATCGGGTCAGGTGCATCTTCTGGAATAGCGTCCACGCCGTCATCCACAATCACCATGTCGTAACCATTGTCTTCGGCGAACTTGGCAGCACCAAGGCGAATGGACTCATAGAGATTACGAATCGACTTCGACTCGAAACGCTGCCGTTGTCGTTCCCGGAAGGTAAGACTCGCTTCGAACTCGATCGCGGCAAGCTGCAAGGCAAGCATCGCCGAACGATATCGCTCGCTCGCTTCAGGGAAGTCCTCTAAGTCGGCCTGCAACTCTTCGATCCGCTCGCGCTGGGCCAGCGTATCTTCTTGAGCGTCCTTGTCCATCGCAACCTTGGCTTCCTGAAACGCAGTCCACGCATTGAGACTGTTGAAGATCCGGCCGAGGTCGACGACCGCAACGGTGGAGGGTGTGGGCGCCAGGCTCGCTGCCGCGGCAACAAGGGCCAGTACGGCGGCAATAATGCCGGCGGAAGCAAACATGCGATTGTTCATGATGCGCATCAAAGACTCCTGAGGAGCGGTAGGGATCAGCGTTGACCAGTGCGTTCGGAGTGGGCGTTGTTCATGCGAAGGATCAACTCGTCGGTAATGTCCACCTTCTCTCCGGCGAACATGACGCGACGCTGTGAAATCTGCTCTGAGACTTGCGTGGCGCGAGCCACCTTGAGTTCTGGATTGATCTGGATCGGCATGGCATTGTCATTGACCAGCACGATGTCGATGCCATTCGCCTGCGATAGATCGGCCACGGCAGCCTTGATCCGCTGATACAGGTTCTGCTTGAGGAGTGCGAGATCCACGTCGAACTGCCTCGCAGCGAACTGATCGAAAGCGATTGCCTTGACACCCTTGGACTCGATTTCGTTCTGCAGTGCCTCGCGGGCATTGGCATCTTCGGTCAACTGCAACTGCTCTTGCAACGTACGAATCTCTGATGTTCGGGTGTTTGCCTCTGCCTTGAGTTTCTCGAACTTCGCCCGGAGCCGGGACTCCGCGTCGGCCCGCTCGACCAAGCCTTCAAGAACCCGATTGGGATCCATGACAGCGACCGAAGTGTCATTGGTCAGCACGGCACCAGCGCCACCTGCCGGGCGAACGGTGATCGCTGCTGTCACCATTGCGGCCGCGATGAGGAAGAGAATGGGAGTAGTTCGTTGCATGCCCGGCGAGCTCCTGGATGGATGCGTTCAGAACGGCAGATCGGCTGAGAAACTGAAGATCTGGGTCTCGTCACCCGGGGCCTTCATGATAGGAACACCGAAGTCGAAGGCCAGTGGGGTCTGCCCAAGCGCGGCAATATACACACGAACTCCGAAGCCCACCGAGACACGATAAGGCTCGAACCCCAGATCGTCGTTGACGGTGCCTGAATCAACGAAGAAGACCAGATCCAGAAATTCGCCCAGCATCGGCTGCTGGTATTGGGCACCTGCGAAGAACACGCGATCGCCGCCAACCGGTGTGTTGGTGGGCGCTCCTCCGAACGTTCCACGAGGGCTGATCGTGCGGAACTTGAAGCCGCGGAATGAGCGACCACCCATGTAGTACTTCTCATAGGTCGGTGCCAAGCCGTCAAAAACCTGGCCGTACTTGGCATCGAACCGCAGCGTCGTCGGTCGATCCATGAAGTCCCGATCAAGTAACAGATAACTGGTCCAGTCGACCTGCGCACGGTTGAATGCGACGTCCCCGCCAATGCCGCCGTAGTTCGTAAATGACAGTGCCAACCGACTGCCTCGAGTGGGCCTGGAAGATGAGTTCAATGTGTTTCGAACAGCGGAACCACCAATGCTGATGAGGTCGTCCGGCCCCGCGTCATTCACAATCTGGACAGGCGAGTCGTCCGGCAGGTCGGTCAGGCGGACATTGGCGTATTCCAGATGCATGTCGCCGAACCACAGGTCGCCCAGCTTTCGACTGATCGTCATACCGCCATACAGCCGCTCTTCGGTGTAGTTATGGTAGATGCGACGGAAGTAACCAACAGCACCGCCTACGGAGTACGGGGTGTCCATGAATCGTGGTTCAGTGAGCGAGATGTCGTAGGCGAAGATCTCATCGCCAGGCTGAAAGTTCATGGCGAACTTCTGTCCAGCACCACGGAACGCTCGACCGGAACGGAACTCCCCCCAGGTCTGCGGAAAGTCAGCGACATCGAAGTTGCCCTGCTTCAACGAAATCGTGCCGAGCACGCCGGAATCCGAACCTACGCCAACGCCGAAGTTCAGCGACCCGGTGTTGCGTTCCTTCACCTCGATGAGGACATCTCGTGTGTCTGGACGGTCAGCGTCCGGCTGCTGCACACGCACCTTGGCATCACTGAACAGACCGGTCCGCTTGATGCGATCCTCAGTGCGTTGCAGTTCCCGGCCATCGAATCGGTGTCCCGGCATGAGACTGGTTGAACCGCGAATCACACGATCCTGTGTCAGCGTGTTGCCCGTGATGTTGACGAGGCCCACATTGGCAATTGCACCTTCCTGAACCTCCACATGAAGATCCAGTTCAGTTGAGTCAGCACCTTGACGGATGGGAATGATCTGCACCCATGAATCGAGATACCCCATGATGCTGTAGGCATCTTGAATGGCTTCGCGGGAACGTTTCAACAGATCCTCACGGAACGCGTCCCCCACCTTGATTGTCATCATCGACGTGACCTGCGACGACGAAAGCACCGACGTCGGCTCACCGTGGGCTGTTGTCACCCGGACTGCGCCGACGGAGTAGCGTTCGCCCTCTTTGACAAGGAACACGACCTTCGCCTCACGCTGGCCTGGACTGATTTCGATGGACCGATCGACTCGAGCGTCAATCCAGCCTCGCTCGCGATAGAACGCCGTGACTTTGCCGACATCCTTAACGAGTTGATCCTCATCAAGGGCCGCACGCCGGAAGAGCGGGAACCAGGTTGACGTTTCGATCTGGGCTCTGAGCTTTCTGGCGGAAAAGCTGGTGTTGCCGACAAACTCGATCGCCCTGATCCGCACACGAGGCCCTTCGATGATCTCGTAGATCAATACGCCGTCTTCATCGAGTTGCTGCATGTCGATGCGCACCTCGACCAGATAGAAACCCTTCTCGTGATACGCGGTCTGCATCAGGCGAATGCCACGCTGAATCAGAAAGTCATCGCGTGGCGAGCCTCGATGCAGGCCCACGGGGTTCAGCAATGCAGAGTCGCCCAGCATTCGATTGCCGACCACCGACACTTCGGCGATCAACTCTTCCTCATGGAAGATGTACAGCAACTCGACAGTGCCATCATCCTGCAGCGCCGCAACGGCGTCGATGCTCTTGAAGTCACCGAGGCGTGTCAGTCGATTGACATCGCTTCTGGCAGTCTGTGGGTTGTAGGGTTGCCCCACCCGCGACCGGATGTTGTTGAGCACCTTCTGCTTAGAGACGCGCCCAAGACCTTGGAAGTTGATGTTGCTGACCGGACGATCGGCGAGGCGCTCATCCGCTTGCCGAGGGCCTTCATTCAGCCCGGGTCTTTCGTTCAATGGCACCACTTGGCCCTGCAGGGCCAGTACCGGCCCTGCAAGCATCAACAACCCCGCGAAAATGGCAAGCCAGCGTGGCATTCGACTGGCAAAGTGTACCCGCGGCGCCCCCCTGCCCGCCGAGCTTTACAGCCACCTTCACGCAGCCATCTGAACAGAACTTCAGGGAGTTGCGTCCCGATACCCGAACGGCAACGGACAGGTCACCGCGTCTGCGGTGGCCCGACCGAGGTTCACATGCAGAGCCGTGCCCGGCTGGGTCATGGCAGCATCGACATAGGCCATCGCGATCGAGGTTCCCATGGTCGGGCTCAAGCAGCCGCTGGTCACACGACCGACGACGGCATCGCCAGCATGCACCGGCATGCCCTGGCGTGCGGCTCGGCGTCCTTCCAGCAGAAGTCCAACCAGCGTGCGAGTGGGGCCAGCCTCCGCAATACGCTGAAGTGCCGCCTGTCCGATGAATCCGCCGGGCTTGTCCAAGTTCATGGCGAATCCAAGACCGGCAGAGACCGGATCTGTGTCTTCGTCAAGTTCGTGTCCATACAGGGCCATGCCGGCCTCCAGCCGAAGCGAGTCGCGTGCACCCAGACCGCAGGGCTTCACTGCCGGCGCATCTGCATCGAGATTGCCAAGCATCATCTGCACGGCCCGCTTTGCCAGTGCCTTGGGCAGAATCGCCTCGATGCCGTCCTCGCCGGTATAGCCCGTACGGGACATCAGGATTTTGGCGAACACGATGTTCTTCTGCAGGAAGCGATACCGCTTGAGCTCTCGCACGGACGTTGAGAAATCGGCCAAGAGGTCCATGACCTTTGGTCCCTGCACGGCCACCATGGCCGTCGACTCGGTTTCATCTGTCATGGTGAACACCATGTCACCACGCACGGCGGTGATGTGCTCGACAATCTTCGCCCGATTGGCAGCGTTGCACACCACCAGACACGCTTCCTCTTCGATCCGGTACACGAGCACGTCGTCGCGACAGCCGCCCTGCTCATTACAGACCAAGGCATAACGCACCTGACCCTGCTTCATGTTAGTGATCGATCGCGTCACGAGGTAGTCAAGAAAGCGCACGGCGTCGCGGCCCTTGAAGCGCAATCGACCCATGTGCGAGACATCGAACAGCCCGCCACTGGTGCGAACCTGGCAATGTTCATCGATGATTGATCCGTAATGCAACGGCATTGACCAGCCGGAGTAGTCCACCAGCTTGGCGCCGTGCTGTTCGTGAAAGTCGTGAAACGGAGTCTTACGTTGTTCGGTCACGGTTGCCACTGCGGAAATAGTATCCGCCCTCAACGCGTTCAGGAAGCCTTGCGTTGCACGCTTGTTGCCGCTGGCTCATGGTCACGTTGCACCAACTGCCGCTGAATGCGCTGGAGGGTTTCCATCTCGATCTGGCGAACACGCTCTCGTGTCAGCCCGATCACGGCTCCAATCTGCTTCAGAGTCAACGGCGCCTGGCCTTCAAGGCCGAATCGCAACTTGAGCACGCGACGATCGCGGTCCGTCAGGCCTTCTATGACCTCCATGACGACTTCCAGATCCTCACTGCGTTCGACAAGATGTTCGGCAGCAGTGTGCCTGCGGTCCTCCAAGAGGTCAGTGAAGTCTCGTGCCTCGCCGTCCTCACCCACAACCACCCGGCTGCCATGTCGACGCGTCTGCATAGCCTGCACGACGATCTCAGCCTTGCGACGAGGAAGTTCCAGCACCTCGGCCACTTCATCAATGTCCGGCGGCCGTCCAAGAGACTCCTCCAGACGCGTGGCCTCTCTGCGCCATCGACCAATGAGCTCGATCATGTAGGCCGGCACATGAATGGGCTGCGTTGCATTCAGCAACATGCGCTTGATGGACTGTTTGATCCACCAGGCCGCATAAGTCGAGAATCGAGCACCCTGAGCGGGATCGAACCCCTCCACGGCTCTGATAAGCCCGATATTGCCCTCTTCAATGAGGTCGCCCAGAGGCATGCCTCGATACAGAAACTGTTTTCCAATCGCCACGACCAGCCGCAGATTCGCCCGGATCATGTGATCCTTGGCCTCTGGGCACCCGTCGTTGATAATCAGCCAACCCAGTTCACGCTCCTGCGGGGGAGTCAACAGTGGAACCTGGTTGATCTCTCGCAGGTAGGTCTCAATATTTTGATCGTTGAATCGTCTTGCCATCTCGCCTCGGCGCAGTCCCAGTTAAGCCCATGACCGATAATCAGTCGTAGAGCGGTAGTTGTGTCGATTCGAGCCGGGGGAAGCGGGCCTGCTGTCCCGACGTTCGGGGGAGTGCCTCCAGCAGGCCAAGAACTCGTTCGACCGGGCGTAGAATCGACTCGACTATGGGGTCCCTTGAGGCCGGTGCAGACCAAAACCACCACATGGGCCCGATGTGGGTCCACCTGACCCATACAACCCGAACCACCACCCCGAACTGACACGCCTTCCTGCCATGACCTCTGACTTCGACCTTGCCAAAGCCCTCCGTGAATGGCCGTACCAGCCCGAGCAATTCGATGCACGATGCGTCGAGTTGCCTGACGGACGAGAGGTGCTTCAGGTCAGAGTCGAGTTGGGCCTGCTGCAGATGGAGTTGCATGGACGCCCGGACGGCTGCATGGTTGATGGCTGGCCGTCGGTTCTTGAGCGCTGCCGCAGTGAACACGACGCGGATCCAGCTGGCTTCAGCATCTCCAGCGACACGTGTGACGCAATTCAGGCAGAGGCCCTGCAGGTGATGCGCAGGTGTATGACGCTGCAGTCAATGGGCATGTTTGGGCGGGTTCTGCACGACGCGGACTCGATATTGCGACGCATGGACCTGTGCACTCGCTTCGCACCGAAGGCAAACTCGACCACGCACCTGGAGCGACTTCGGCCACAGTCGATCACCATGCGCGCCCGTGCCGGCGCTCAACTTGCCCTTGGAGCGGGCAATCAAGCCGCTGCACGCACGGCACTGGACTCGGGCTTGCGAGACCTGCAGTCGTGCGTTCCGGCGAAAAACTTCGAGTCCAGCCCAGATGTTCAACTGCTGCGCAACATGCATGCGCTGCTCATTCTGAGACTTCCGGCTTCCCAGCGCGTGGAACTTGAAACGCGCATGCAGGCTGCCATTGCTCGTGAGAATTTTGAACTGGCTGCGATCCTGCGAGACGAGTTGCGTCAGTTGCCAGACTGAACCACTTGCGTGATCGCCCGCGACCACTTCGCTCCGCCAAGGTCGGTGGCGTCATGACGCAACCGCGCCAATCTCGCATCAAGCTCTTCGTTCGGGCGGCCAGCCGTTGAAGCAAGCTCGAGCATGCGCAACTGCGCCAACCACCACCGGTCTGGATCGGTTTCACGCGGCGCATTGGTCAGGCCCCGATACAACGACATTGCCTCGGCTCGCTGCGCTTCACTTCCGTCCTGTATGAGCAACTCCGCCAGACCCAACATTGCATCTCCAAGGTGCGGGTGATCTTCGAGCAGTTGCCGATATCGATCCGTCTCGCCACGTCCACCAAGGCGAAGTGCATCTGCAAGCAAGAGACGTTGCTGCGAGTCGCCTGCATCAAGATGGCGTTCGAGTAACCCGAGAATGCGACGTAGCCCACGAGGGTCGATGGCGCCCGGTATCGGGTCAAGCCCGCGGGTTGACCCGATCACGGCCTGCGCACGTTCAATCAACAGTTGACGGGCGATCGCTGCATCATGTGCAGCGAGTGCGGCGATCGCTGCATCCGCCTGCCCACGGCGCAGATCAAGACGCGCCTGTAGCCGCAATCGATCAATCTGCTCCAGATGCTTCACGCCCGGGTCGAGCGTCAGCAGTCGATCCGCTTCTTCCATGCGATCGTGAGACAGTGCATGATCAATCGCTGCTGCGAGTGCCCACCCTGAGGCCCGACGAGCGAGTCGTGCTCGCTCTGGATCTTCGGCGTCCGTGGCCGCCATGACAGCAGCAGTACGAAGGCGACGAAGGCTGGTGCCAAGCACGTCCAGATCGACATGCCCAAGTTGAGCCGCCGCCGCAGCCAGCGCCCCAGCCTGCAAACGTGTTCCTGGAGGCACTGACACCCAGTCGCGAATCGCTGACTCGCGGCGTCCTGCACGAAGACTGCCCACACCAGCTGCCACCCGGGAAACAGCGGAGTCGGGATGGGCCTTCAGCATGTTGATCACGCCGCCATCCGGATCAGCGGGCCCTAAGCCCAGCAGCCAAGCCGCGACATACTGCGCCGCTGCCCGATCGCCCGCCAGTGCGGCCCCGGCCAACGCAGCCATGGCATCAAGAACCCGACCCTGTGCTTCGTATCCGCGGGCTGCTCGATGCGCTGCCGTACGTGCCCAGGGCGCCGACACCAGCCCCATCGAGGCCTCCCGCCAAGCATCAAGATCTCCCCGCGTGACCTGTGCCGCTGCATGCGCGGTGCGAGCAAGCGCCGTACCGGGCTGTTGACTGCTCTGGGACACCGGTAACGCCGCCATTCGATCCGTCAAGACGGCGGCGGCTTCGTCATCCTGCCAACCCGCGGCGACCAGCCGCGGCAGTGCATCGGCCAGCAACGCCTCCTGCACAAGAAGTTCTGTGGTGGCATGCGCGCGTGCTTCGGCCAACAACAGAATCTGCCAAGCCTCATCCGGCGAGGGCCATCGACCCTCGCCGTGCATCAGCCGCTTATTCAACTGGGCCAGCCAGGTCTCTGCCAACACGCCACGCTTGAGCAACAACGAAAGACGATCAGAACTGGAGCGAAAGTTGCCCGAAGCGTCCGCAGCCCAAATCGCCAGCCGCAACAGTCGCGCCCGCTGACGCCGTACATCGATGCCCTGCCAGGAAGCCTGCGCATCCATCGGAGACGCCTCGCCCACTGCCGCTTGCAGCGTCACGGCAGCAGCGCGGTACGGCAATAACTCGCGCCGTTTGGAACCCGGCCCTGTCCACGGCTCAACAGCGTCAAACAACGACGCGGCAAGGTCCGACGTTTCCTGCAGTTCCTGTGCAGTTGCCACGCCCAGCAACGCTCGCTCCGGAGCCAGCGTGCGTGCCCATGCGAGCGTCAACAGGTCGTGCGCCAGCGTCAACGCGGCATCCGCACGATCGTCTTCTGTCTGCGCCTCTCGCACAGCCTTGCGATCCGCGCGCAACATCGCTTCGATCAACAACGGTCGATCCTCGGGCGGGGCGATCGAGATCGACTCCGGTGTGGGTGGATCAACCAGCACACACGCGGCGACACACAACAGCGCCGCAATCATGGAGCCACACCCCCACCCGGACGTTCGTCAAGGCGGACATGCGTAAACCCCGCGGTAAGCGCAGCGTTGAACGCCTCCACTGCAGCAGCCCAGGCCACAGCGGGCGACACCAGAATCTCCACTGGATGATCTGCGGTGAAATAGGCGCTGCCACCATCGCCGCGCAACCGGTCGAGTTGACCACGCAACGTGTCGATGGACCCTGTCGGTGTACCCCAGCCGGCAATAGCATAGATCGGCCTCGTGCGAGCACCCGCAGTGAGCACTTCGATCTGCAATGGATGATCCTGCAGCGTAAATGCCTCACTGCCAACATACCGGTCCGGCAAGTCCATCCGGAAAGACTCTTCGGCAGGCGAAAAGTCCGTGGCGACCATGAAGTACATCAGCAACAGAAAGACCACGTCGATCATCGACGCAATGTTCAACCCGATCAGAACCGATCCGCAGCGACGCCTCATCGCGATGCCTCGACAGCAAGTTCCACCCGGACCGGGTGCTTCATGCCAGCCTGCGCCGCGGCGCGTCGGGCAGCATGCAGTACCGGAAGCACCGTCGAACTTCGTGCGTCGCGGTCGGCCCGAATCAGGACGGCCGTCGTGGAGTCCGCCTGTAACTCTGCGGCCAGCGCATCGCCAAGCGAAGCGTGTCCGCTCGGATCAGCCACGTACATCGCACCGTTGAGTCGATAGCCCAGAGCCCTGCCGTCATCACCAGGCACCACATTGACCACCGCTACTGAGTGCTCCCCTCGTGGCAGTGTGGCCGCGGGATTCGGCGCGGGCAGGTCCATCGACACACGATCGAGGTCTACAACCCGTGACACCAACACGAAGAACACGATCAACAGGAAGACCACGTCGACCAGCGGTGTAATACCGGGCACCGAGATGTGCCGAGCCTGTGTTCTCACTTGCCCGACCCGCTCCGTGCTCGCAACCGGCCAAGCAGTTGCTCAGCCCCCTGCATGGCCTCGGTGGCATGGCCGTCGAGCCGCTGCCGCAGAATGGCGTACGCAGACATGGATGGAATGGCCACCACCAGCCCCCAGAATGTCGTGGTCAACGCTGTTCCGATGCCACCGGCCAGCATCACAGGATCAGCGGCGCCACCAGAAGCAACGATGGCCTGAAACGCCAGAATCATGCCGTAGACGGTGCCGAACAATCCAATCATGGGGCTCACCTGCCCGAGCACATTCAGCACTTCTAGTTTCCGCATGCGGCCGATGAGCGCGGCATCCGCCGCCTGCTCCAACGCACGTCGCATCGCCGCATGCCCAGCGGGCGCCTGCTGGAAGGCGTCGTGCAGAATGCGGCCGAGGAAGGATGGATCGGTCTTCACTCGTTCAATGGCATCCTGAAACTGACCGGTCTTGAAGTCTTCGCGAACGGCGTTAAGTAGATCCTCCGGTAGCAGATCGCTGCGGCGTGTGTCCATGACCATGGCCATCGCCAGGCCGATGGCGACCGCTGAGAGACACAGCAGCAGCCATGTCACGCCGGTGCCGATCAACTCAATGCCGCCGTCGGCGTTGCGGCTCAGGAAGAACGCTGCTGCGAAGCTGCGCGCCCCGGATGTAGTGGCCAGCACGGAAACGAGGGTGACGCTCATGGATCCAGTTCCTCAGGCGTAATCAAATGGACTGCTCCACCACTATGGGCGATTGCCAGGGCTGCGAGCAGCGGGTCGGGGTCGGTGTCCGCGTCCGGAACAAGTTGGACGCAACGAATAACGGGTGCATGGCCACGGCCGTTGGACGTGGCATCAGCCGCAGCCTGGACCGCCTCAAGGACGGCTTGGGCATCGAGACTGAAACTCGTGGAGGCATCCATGCCTCCTGAAAACAAGACAATGGTCGATGGATCGAGTTGGAATGCCCGTTCCAATGCTGGAACAGGATCGCTGCCCTTGGCTGGGCCGCCCCAGTTGCGAAAGTCCCGCAACCACTTCAACGCAGCGGCGCGTTGGGAGTCGCGAGCTTTCCGCAGCCGGCCCGGCGGCACGGCAACCGCCTCAGAACCGCGGAACAGCAAGACAGCGAAACGATCTTCGTCACGCATGCCGTCAATCGTGCGGTCAAGTTCATCCATGACCGCATGGAACCACGGAATCATCGTGCCGCTGGCGTCGAGGACGAACACCAGATCCCCGGGGGGAAGGTCACTTCCTGCAAACACCGTTTCGACGCCAACGACCGTTGTCGGCGCCCCTCGCGAAAGCAGCGGCGCCATGACTTCGCGTTCGGGCATGACTTCAAGCGGCTCGGGATCTGGTGCCGGCGGCGTCGGGGCTGGCCCGGGGCCCGGCAACTCGATCGGCAAGATCTCCATGACAACAGGCATTGAGGCCGTCGGAAGGCCCGCCTCGACAATCGGCGCTGGAGGGCGATCCTCCAGCCGAATGATGGACCACGTCAGACTCAATCCGACAAGAACCAGCAGCCCATGCAATGCAATCGACGCAACCCATGGACCCATACGCCGCCCGGCGGAGCGGGTCCGTGGACGAAACGTCTTCGAGTTGGAGTCTTGGGCTACTGACACGTCGACCCGGCAGGATACGTCCGCCAAGTCACGAAGGGATTCTCCGAGGCAAAAACGCCCGAACCCGTACGCGACGAGAGGCTGCCGCCGTTCCGACGCCGCTGGAGTCAGTCTTCCTCTTCTTCCAAGAGCACCGCTGGCCGCCCGAAGAGGAATTGATCCAATGACAGACGCCCACCGCCCCCGCCCAGCAAAAACAGGGCCGCCAACATACCGAATCCCTGCAGATACATGGTTTGGAATTCCAACGGTTGCCCCATCCAGTCAAACGGGTTCATGGCGAACATGCCCGCCGCCTCGACTGACAAGGCCCAGAACAACCCCGCGAGCATGCACACCGTCAAGCAGGCCCACAGTCTGGTCAACAGGCCAACAACCAGCATGGCCCCTCCGATGAGCTGGAGCAGCGCCACACCCCAAGCCAGCCCCAAGGCGGCATTGCTGACACCAGCCTCGTGGAGCTTCAACGCCAGCTCAGCCACCGCCTTACGCTCAAACGTTCCGGTAGTCACCACGGCTTCTTCGGCGGTAGGGGTCTCATCGACCAAGGCTGTCCGGACAAGAGCGACGCTTGGCGTGCCTTCCAGCAGGTCAATCTGATCCGACGTGAGCGTCGTTGTAGTGAAGATCAGGTGCCAGCCCATGAAGAACAGGCCTGTTCCCAGCACCAAACGAACCAATACCTTCAACAACGTGCATGACAGACTGCATGGCATGATGAATGTCCTCAGCTTATGCGCTTGCCCAAGGCGTGCTTGGCGGCGATCATTCCAGCGAATCGCGGGCGTGGCGGAATTGGCAGACGCGCTGGATTTAGGTTCCAGTGGGGCAACCCGTGGAGGTTCGAATCCTCCCGCTCGCAGTGTACCTCTACCGTAAGGTGCCTCCAAGGCAGTGACCACTCAAACATGACCCCCCTGGACATCAACACGTGGCGATCCAAGCCGGTGGCCTTTCAGCCACCATGGCCCGACGACGCCCAGCTGGCCGAAGCCACGGCAGAACTTGCCGCGTTTCCACCACTGGTGACCTCATGGGAGGTTGAGCTGCTGCGCGCTCAACTGGCGGAGGCGGCCCAAGGCAAACGGTTTCTGCTCCAGGGCGGTGATTGCGCGGAAACCTTCGCCAACTGTACACCGGAGAACATCACCAACAAGTTGAAGATCCTGCTGCAAATGTCGATGATCCTGATACACGGAACGCATCGACCTGTGATTCGAGTCGGTCGCTTCGCGGGGCAGTACGCCAAACCGCGATCCAACGCACATGAGTCACGTGATGACGTCACGCTGCCGTCGTTCTTCGGAGACAACGTGAATCGGCTGGCTTTCGATGCTGACAGTCGCACGCCAGATCCATGGCGTCTGTTGCGGGGCTATGAACGATCCGCGCTCACGCTGAATTTCATTCGAGGTCTGGTGGGCGGCGGCTTTGCCGACCTGCACCACCCCGAATATTGGGATCTGGATTTCGTCAAGCACGCTGCGTTGGGCGACGAATACGCCGCCATTATTCAGGACATCTCCAGCGGTCTCTCTTTCATGGAAACGCTGTCAGGCGTGCAGGTCAAGGATCTCAGCCGTGTGGACTTCTTCACCAGTCACGAAGGCCTGCTGCTGAACTACGAAGCGGCCTTGACCCGTCAAGTTCCGCGCCGCGACGGACACTGGCTGCTGTCTACGCACTTCCCCTGGATCGGCATGCGTACCGCGGATCCAGATGGTGCTCATGTCGCCTTCTTCAGTTGTGTGCGCAATCCAATCGCCGTCAAGGTTGGCCCCGCGATCGACGCCAAAGGCCTGCACGGGTGGATTGCAAAACTGCTCGACGCATT